>Ga0049107_10000010_pt1 | contig 178334 bp, 179 predicted proteins | sample WorMetilPIANOSA1_FD_61187 | JGI IMG/M metagenome (GOLD analysis project Ga0049107, IMG submission 61187) | Marine gutless worms symbiont microbial communities from Max Planck institute for Marine Microbiology, Germany - Olavius ilvae PIANOSA.1 | ecosystem: Host-associated > Annelida >...
CAAAGCTCAACGCCATTGCTCGACAACTAAACGAGCGCCCCCGTAAAACATTAGAATACGAAACACCGGCAGAGAGATTTAACGCATGTGTTGCATCGATCGGTTGAGGTCACAGTCGTTTCCGGCCAACACCGAGTTGAAAAAGGGGTTCGTTATTGAGCTGGTTATCCCAACCGTTATGATCATTTGAATCGGTCAAGTCATGCACGGCTTCCTGTAACGGTTCAGCCAGCGAGACAGGGCCAACCGCACCCAGCAGCAACGACATAGTATCAGTGACCTGGTCATCGATTGCATATTGAGTGACCTTCCAGGTCAGGGTGCCGGCGTACGGGTAATCATCCGGCTGCGGCTCACTGGTTTCGGTATCCGATGGATTCGTCATCGACTGGAATATCTGGTAGGTGATCGCCCTGCGTTTACCTGACATGGTGCTGATGTACAGGTCTTCGGATAACCACTGAATCCATCCCGGTGTATTCGAATCGCCAAATTCATCAAAGCCGACTCGACCCCAGGCATAGCCAATGCCACTGGTATAGCCATCGTCACTGTTGTCGGTGAACGCGTCGTTCTCCAGGATGAAAGTAGCGAATTCCTCTTTCGCCAACGCCGCATTACCAGCAGTCAGCAGTAGGAATATCGTGAACCATAAAACTGAGCGCTTCATCGATTAAAAAACATGGAGAATTGTATGGGGCATAAGCAGCGTATGAGGTTCTAATATATTTATTGGTCATTCCCCGCGCAAGCTGTCCGTCGCATCGAAATCTTGTAATGGTGGCTGCGTCTCGGGATCCCCGCTTGCGCGAGGATGACCTCAAACGGCCGCGGGGATGGCCCCGTACCTGGTCATTCCGATACTTCGGACCGCCGCGCAAGCGGCGGTCCGAAGTATCGGAATCTCGAGACCCGGCTATCGTTGGGAGATCCCCGCTTACGCAGGGATGACATTAGTAAACAAGTTTACCTGAGCCCTCTGCTCTAATTTTCATTTTTGTTGATTGACTTGAAAGCTATTGGCTGGCTTGCTGGTCAATAATCCCTTCTGTCAGTTGTCGTGAAAGATCTACGGTCAATCGACTCATCGCCGCAACCATTTCCTGATAGGTTAAATCAGGTGTTTGTGTCTTGAATTCGAAAACCTGTCGAGCCAATTCTTCCGTTCCGTCGCCATCGAGCAGACTCCACAGCCCTCGCAACACGACTTCACCACCCAGCGCACCATCGAAGCGTTGCACATGAATGAGAACCTGGTAGTCGTTTTTTCGGTAGGATGGCCAGGGCGATGCAACCACCCGGTTTGATTGCAGGTCCTGACTCAACCGCGTAACGATCAACAGGGTCATGTTTTCACTCAAGCTACCGGCCCACCATGAAAAATCCGCCATGGTGATTTTAAACTGGTTATCACGGGTCACGATTTCTGACCGGCCAAGTAAATCAGGCAGTTCTACCTGCCAGACACCGATCGCGGGGCCCTCGCTCAGATTGGCCATTTGCGCAATCGATTTCACTTCGGCATTTAATTCGTAAAACTCGGTTTTTGGCGAGCTGCCACAGGCAGTCAGTAACACTAACAGACATCCCATCAAGATCCGACGCAACATTTTTTGATCACTCCTCATAATAATTTTCCTGGCGGGACTGCCTCTATTTTTTACCTTTCAATAATGCTTCAGGGTGTCTTTCCAGGTACTCCGCCATGCCGCGTAAGGCAGTGGCCGCCCTGCTTATTTCCGCCAATGCCTTGCGCGTCTGCACACCCAGAACGCCGCCTTTCGCCGCATTCAATGTCTCGACCAGAGCCTCGATACTCTCCAGAGTACTGGTTAAGTCTTTACCGATCTGCCCCACCGGGAGCTTTTTGAGTTTTGCCGTCAACTCGGCCAGGTTATCCCCAATCTCTGCTATCGGCACTTCGTTGACAGTTGTTGTCGTTGCCGCGAGATTGCTGCTGGTGTCGGCCAGGTTATTACCGATTTTTTCGATGGGTATCGCGTCTATCTTAGACAGGATCGAGTCAAGCTTTGCCACAATAGCCTCGAACGATTCCTGAGGAAGGGTCGGAAATACCGCTACCCCGTCCACATACTCGATAGAGGCCGGTTCAGCTTGCCTGGAATCGTCGAACAAAACCAGTGCTTTGCCGGTCAGCAAATTACCGACCTTCAATTGTGCTCGCACACCCCTCGAGGCCAGCACTTCGAAAAACCGGTGTACATCTTTAGTACGTACCTCTTCACTTTCGAAACGATTGGATAATTTTGCCGGCAAACGGTCCGGTTCGATGTGCAAGATAGCGTAGGTTAGCATTCTCCCTTTCTCTTCATCCGCTTCTACGGATACTTTATCAACTGTGCCCAAACGCAGACCCTTGTAGGTCGCTGGTGCGCCTTTCTCGAGGCCCTGAACATCATCGAAATAAAGCTTCATCGGCACGTGGAAAGCTACCTGCGCCGCCTGCGCTTCAGCCCTTTCAGTATCCGTACAAGGTAAATACGCTGTGAGCCGGAGCCTGCGCAACAGTCGGCTCACCGTCATTAGTAAAAGCGATACCGCCCCCTATCAGCGTTGCAACCGACGCCATTTTCAGTTCGAAGCCAGTGGCGCCTGCATTCACTTCAAGACCGGAAATATTCCAGAAACGTGTACTTTTTGTAATCAGCTTGTCATAGGGGGCTTGAATGAACACCTCGATCTCGACGCTCGAATTATCTTTGGCCAATTCGTATCGCGATACCTGGCCCACGTTAACATCGCGATATTTAACCGGGGAACCCCTGGCCACGGAACCCAGACTATAGGCCCGCAAATTATATCGGGTGCCGGGATTGCCGAGCTGAAGGATCCCGGGCTCTTCCAGGCCAACAAACTCTGTTGCGGGCTCCCCCTGCAGCGACGGATCGACTTCAATATAGGCACCACTTAACACGGTATCCAGACCCGATATCCCCTCCACGCCTATACGTGGTTTGACCACCCAGAAACGCGTTGATTCGGTAATGTCCTCCGGGTCAACATCGTCAAACTGCAGCACTACTTCGATATCCCCCAGGCCTTTGATGATATTGACTGACGTTACTTTACCAACAACTATATCGCGATACTTGACGAGGGTTTTACCTTCTTCTAAGCCCCCTGCATTCTTAAATATCACAGTTACCGAGAGTTTTTCGTCCAGCAGATTTTGATATACCATCCAGCCACCGAGCAATGCAGCGACGATGGGAATAACCCACACCGGAGAGAAGCCCTTGCTTTTCTGCTTTACATTTGCGGTAGCGATTTCGGCTGTCGATCCTGTTGCTTTGTCGGTCATATTTTATTCCTTCTGGTCCCAGATCAATTTCGGATCAAGCGCTTCTTCGGCAAACATAGTTAAAATGACCACCAGGGCAAAAGCGATTACTGCCGGACCTGGATCAATGGCGGTTAAGTTACCTAACTGCACCAGCATCACCATCAAACCGACTACAAAGATGTCGAGCATGGACCATTTCCCGAGAATCTCGGCAATTCGGTACAAACTGGTCTTTTCCATTTGCCGCTGCGTAGAGCCACGCTGAATGCTGACCAGTATATAGCCGATCGCGATTATTTTTAACAACGGCAACATCACGCTGGCGGCAAAAATAACCAGTGCCAGGTACCATTCACCGGCCGATAAAAAGTAAAGCACTCCACTCATGATGGTATCTGCTTCTTCACTTCCCAGTGCCGTGGTGCGCATCATCGGCTCGGTGTTGGCCGGGATATACATAATAAAAGCGGCAATCAAAAAGGCCCAGGCTCGGCTGACACTGTTTGGCTTGCGGTAATGCACCTCGGAGCCACAGCGAGGGCACTCGGCATGAGACTGATTGTTCATTTTCACAGCTAGTCCGCAGGTATGGCAGCCTGCGATGCCCTGATCTTTCGCATTGCTTACCTGGCTAGCCATTTTCCAGCGCTTCATGTTCGTCAGCGTGATAACCCAGGCTTTCCCATAGCGTATGCGTGTCCAGTGACGCAATGGTTGCGGCATACAGGAATATCAAAACCAGGAAGGCATAAAAACCGATGCCCAGTACAATATCTGCCAGCGCCACCAGCTTGACTATCGACACCAGTATGCCGAGCAGAAATACATCCATCATTCCCCAGGGCAACAAATGGCTAATCCACGCCAGTATGGTTCTCGTATGAGGCCAGTCCAACTGGAAACGAATCGAAAATAAAACGTAAAACAGGCCCGCAATAGTCAAACCGGGAAACAATACGCTGGGAAACCAGACAATGGCGGCGATTTCCGGGCTGCCTTGCTGCACAAAAACCCATGCCGTATCGGTGATTGTGCCGGTCAGCTTTACCCCCGTAATCGTGAGAGTCATTATCGGATAGACATTCGCAACCACAAATAAAATCATCGACGCAATTATCAATGCCAATGGTTTATCTATACTGCCCCTGGAGTTTCTGAACAGGCGCGAGCCGCAACGAATACAGTTCGCATCGTGACCGGGCTCTACGGCAGGCACCCGTTGCAGGGCATCGCAATCATGACAAACAAACAGAATACCTGACTGATCTATGGCGTTTGCACTGCTCACATTAACTTTGGTCCTGACTGCCTTTTAAGCAAGCGATCTTACATGCTCGCAAATATAGGAGCCCATATCAAGAAACGTGCCCGTAAATATCTAAAAGTGCTGGCCTGCCTCAGTAACTCTTCAATCATCCTTGTTCAGGTCCTCCTAAGTCATCCCCGGCGGTCTTCAGTCATCCCCGCGAAAGCGGGGACCTTATAACGCGCCACCATTGCAAGATCCCCGCTTGCGCGGGGATGACGTAGGAGGAGCGGGGATGACGTAGGAGGAGCGGGGATGACGCAGTAGGAGCGGGGATGACTGAAGAAGGCCGGGGATAACTTGAACCTGGCCAGGTAAATGCCGTATACCCGGCCAGGTAGAAGCCTTTCCTACCTGGCCTGGAACTCGTCGATTTCAATTTGATGGTCTTCGATATAATCGCTGCAGCCGGTATCCTTATCACTACTGAAAAATTGCCAGACCTGCTCGACCAGAAAGACCGGTATTATAATTTTCGGGAGTAGTATCATGCTACCGACAGCTGCCGCGGTATGAGCCCCGGTGCCCGTAGCCTCGACGTCAGGGTCCGCAAGCGGGCCCTTCACCGTAATCTCGGAATAGTCCAGGCCAATGCGTTTCTTAGCCTTGGGCAACAATACCAGGTCGATGGTTTCCTGCCCCAGGTCCACGGTCGCGCTACCATCGACAGCAAGGCGGTTACCTTCTCCAAATAAAAGCACGGTTTTGACAACACCCTGGTTAGCTTCAACTCCGGTTAAAACACAGTGCAGAGTGGCGTAGTTATCCTCAAAAGTAACCGACCTGAACAGAAATCCAAACAAATCAGCCGTTAGAAATTCGACGTATCTCTTCGGCACACGGGCGTTTTCCAGCGCGAAACTCGCCTTCCCCGACAGGTTGGATGCCAGTTCGTGCTCGGAGCGTCCACTGCTGGTGACTTCTACTTTCAAATGCGCCTTGCCCTTCACCGGCACCTCCTCTTGCACACTGGCGATCAGGTTTTCGAGCAGCAGATCATCACCTATAAGTTTAAAGATGACAGCAGGCGTGTTGCGAGTATCCAGCTCCAGCTCGAAATCCGTCTTCCCACCTTCGAAAGTCAGACGTACGGGTGACAGGCGCAACACGCCATCTTTCAAGCTGATGCTGCCGTCCAGTTTCTCGATCGAGTAATCGACCCCGGTAATATCGTCGATCAAAAATTCCACTTCCAGGTCATAGCCCTGTAGCCAGGTAAAATCCAGAGGCTCGCGATCAAAAATGATCGGGACTTCAGCAGAAACCGGGACGGGTTTTTCGGGTTCTATCTGTTCTCCGGCATGGGGATTGGCTGTTATTTTCACGTCGTCGGGATTTCCACCCAGGTAACCATCCAGGCCGAGATCCGTGACATAAAGGTTCGGAATAACGAATTTACCCTGTAGCAGAGGTTTGCCATCGACCAGCGAAACAGTCAAGGTTGTTTCACTCTGTATCCTGCCGAGGGTTTCGCTGATGTGATATGAGATACTTGTTCTGCTACCCGTGATCGAACCTTTGCCTGTGTAGCTTGCCAGGCCGGTTAAATCGATACCCAGCTGCTCACCGAACACCGCCGGATCAGGTACTTCACTCGCAGTACGCACATCAAGCGTGTCGGAATCATCGACTGCACTCTCCAGGTGAAATTTATACAGATCGGTATCGGTTGAGTCGAGATTGAGCTCTCTGATACCCCAGCGACCATCGGTATCGGCGATGGTCACGTTGCCGCGCAGATGACCCATCCGATCTGCCGTTCTCTCCCCGCTGACCGCCGCTACCAGTTCGTCAACCGCCACGTCTATCGATGCCTGCGTAAGAATGGTTTCGGATCGCGTTCTGTCAATCGTGCCAACGAGCGTGATGACCGGTGCATTTGGCGCGGCATGGTCATTGCCATGGCTGAGGGAAACATCAACCGGATAAACCTGATTTGTACCGCGGGGTTGTTCCGTGGTACCCACCGTACCGTCAAGTTTAAAAGTCTCCGCATTCAAGGATCCGACGGCGCTGAACAGCATCGGTTCCTCGCTGTTGTCGTTGTCGAGCACGAGGCTATCCAGTTTATAGGTATCCTGCTCATCATCTTCGGTATAGATCAGGGAAAGATTACTGAACTGCATTTCTTCTATGAGAATAAATGGCCAGTGTGTTACATGCCAGTCGTATTCCGGCGAATCAGGCTTTTCTCCTGTATCGATATCTGTTACATCGGCATGCAGATCGGTGATACTCACTTTATGAAACCACAATGACCCCGTTTCAAGGTATGAAACGAGATCAGGCCTCATATCCAACTTGCCAAGCTTGATGTCATAACTGCCGTCATCTGTACTCACGCGAACCGTTTCGGCGGTGATCTCAACTTCTTTGCCAAATTTAAGTGCGACTGAACCATCCATTTCAAGCATCGTATAGGCATCACTGGCATCGGCAGACTCCGGTTCATCGGTCGATAGATACCCCACGTATTGTCTCGGCAAACGAACATTTTCCAGGTCCAGCCTGATATCTCCCGACAGTGCGGATACCAGGTCGTGTACCGATTGTCCTTTACTCTTGATATCGATATGCAAACCGGCATTACCACCCAACTGTAATTCCGGTCTTGTATGAGGCACCACTTCGCCAAGCCGCAGGTCATCGCCTTTCACCTTGAGACTAACCGAAGCTGTGTTGCTTGCGTCCACGACAATATTAATATCCGCTTTCCCGCCTTCAAGGGTCACCCACAGAGGGGAGATTTCCAGGACGCTGTCATTTAAGCTTATCGAACTTACCACTTTGTCGATCGAGAAATCTGCACCAGTAAGCTGATCGATTGAAACCTGCATATCCAGGTTGACCCGCTGCAGCGCGGAAAAGTCCAGTGGCTCTCGATCAAGCAGGATCTAGTCGTCGTCAGATGCGGGTGTCGATGCTTCGGATTTGGCGTTTGCATTGACATCGGGATTAGCGATTACCGATGTATCTACTTCCGAGTTCGAGGTTTCGGAATCTGACTGCTTGCCGGGTATGATACCGGCTTTTACCAGGGCGTCAGCGGGCAGGCTTAAACGCTGATCTATACCGACATCCGCCAGATACAACTCGGCAATTTTCAACTCGCCTTTTACCTGCGGTTTACGCCCACCCAGCGTAGCGGTCAATTCCGTGTCGCTCTCAATTCGGCCGACGCTCATTTTACCCTGGTAATGGAGCTTGTTCTTGTTGCCAGAGATTAAACCCTTGCCTTTGAACGGCGCATACCTGCTGAGATCGATACCAAAACGGGCACCGAACGACGCTGGATCGGACACCCCGAACTCACTGTGTAGTTCAAATTGGCCCGAATTCTCGACGGTACCACCAACCCGCAGTTGATACGCATTGGTACCGGTTGCGTTGAACTGGGTTCTATTAATACGCCAGCGCCCCCGCTGCTCAACGACGATGAAGCTACCCTGTAAATGTCCCAGTTTGTCCGCGACGATATCCTTATCCAGAATCGGCACCAGTTCAGGAATGTTCACATCAAAGACACCATCCACCTGGCTACGTCCCAACGGCGTGTGGCCAACAGTACCGTTGAGTTCGATAACCTTTCTGTTCGGCCCGTCATCATTACTCAGGATAAAATCGACCGGGTAAGTCTGGTCGCGGCTGCGTAGTTGTTTCACAGAGCCCAGCGTGCCTTCGAGTCGCAGAGGTCGTTCGTTGATCTCGCCGGCAACGCTGACTAATACGGGGCCCCGGTTATCGGTATCGTCGAGAGTAATATGACTCAACTCGATGGTATGCCGCTGCTGATCAAATTCCGTGTAGGCCAATGTCAGGTTGCGCAATTGTATTTCTTCTATCACCACAAACGGCAAGGAGAAAGCCTGCCAGTCAAAATCTCCCCCGTTCCCGCTTTCCCTTATATCACCGCGCACATCTTCCATGTTCAGATGATTGATCCACAGCGTGCCCGTGGTGAGGTAGGAACCGAATCGTTGCTCCACGTTCAGCCTGGCGACCGACAGGTCATAACTGCCGTCATAAGCTTTAAAGCGAACGCTCTCGGCCGTGAGCTCGACTTCGTGACCGATACGAACCGAAAATGCACCATCGATTTCAAGCCGGCCGTCGAGAAAATAATCGGCCGACCAGATCAAAATCTCCCGGTAATCATCGTCATTCAAGAGGTATAATCCGATGCCTGCCAGCAGCACCAGGTTTAAACCAAAGGCGAACACCATGAACAGTGCCCGGAGTAAGCGGGAGCCTTTAGGTCTGGTTTTTTTTGTACTTTCAAACAATGATCTGATCCGCAGTTCAGGAGCAATTCGGCATTGCCGGACAGGCAGATTTTACTAGGTAACGTCTAACAACGACACCGAATTGATAAGCCGCCGCGATCAAAACAGGCGCTCGATACCTATACCTGCCCAGACGGTTAATCTTCCAGGTTCCAGTGTCATCCCCTGCGCAAGCAGGTATCTTTTCCAGTTTTAATGTCATCCCCGCGCAAGCCAATATCCTTCCAGGCTTTAGTGTCATCCCCGCGCAAGCGGGTATTCTTCCAGACTTTTATGTCATCCCCGCGCAAGCGGCGGTCCGACGTATCGGGATCTCGAGAGCTGCTCATCGCCAGGGAGATCCCGATACGTCGGACCGCCGCTTGCGCGGGGATGACTTAATTTTTTATGCAGTAGGTGCCGCTTACGCTGGAGTGACTTGAATTTTGTTGAGTAAATACCACGGAGGACCCACCAATCATTTACCTTCCGGTGGCTTTTTAGCGGTTTTGCTCAACATACTCACAAAAAACCTGATTGCACCCATCGCGGTAGACACCCCGGCCCTGATACTTTTCACTTCATTGGCGAGCTGATCGATTCTCTGTTTTACTTCTTCGACATCCTTACCGACTTCGTTGTAGGCCATATCGCGAATTTCCTTCGCCATCGCCTCCTCGGCATCGGACGGACCCAGCTTGCTGCCGATAAATATGATAACTACGGCACAGGCAGCATCCGCCGAGGCCATCAGCAATGCCGCAACGCCGGGCGTATGCTGCTCGAGCAGACTGAGATAGGCCGCATAATTCAGCATCCCCAGGCCCAGCAATACAAAAGCCAGGGCCGCGGCTACAGAGGCCGCCCTGAACAGGGAACGCCGGGCGTAGATTTTGGTCAGGGCCAGCTCGGCTCTGACCAGCAGTTGCAATTTGAAAGTGCTATCGGACATTGTTCTTCTCACTTTGTTAGCCGACCGACAATCACCCCGAGCCCGAACACCGTTAACAGCGTGCTGGGTTTGGTGTGCTTGAGATCTTCGTTCAATGTGCCCAGCCATGCTTTGGCATGCGTCGACACCGTATCGATCAGTTCCTCGGCATCGAACTCGGCGAGCATCGCTTTTAACGCGGACAGTTCCTCATCGGAAATATCGCTGTCAGCTTCCGCCTGCGGCGCTTCATCAGCTGTATCAACCTTGCTCCTGGCCTGTTTTTTGCGGGACTTACGCTGTTGTTTTATATCGTTCAGCTGGGAACCTATCTCTTCAATTTCTTCGTTTATACCAGGGTTAGTCATTGTTAAATCGCCTCATGCAACCGCGTCGGGAGTTTCACCAGCGGCGCTCTTTTCAACCTTATTAGAGAGCAGTACCGCAAGCCACAGGGTGTCCGGGTTCCTTAACGCAAGAAATTTAAGGGCTATCGTCAGCGGTACGGAAAGGAACATACCGACAGGACCAAACAACCACCCCCAGAAGACCATGGAAAGAAAAACAATAAGTGTCGACAGGCCCACTTCGTCACCCATCCAGACCGGTTCAATCAAATTACCCACGACAATGTTAACCCCGAGGTATAACGCGACAATCATCATCAGTAGTACCGGGTCAAGACTCAACAACGCCAATAGCAAAACCGGAAACGCCGCAATAATTGAACCAATAGTCGGAATAAAATTCAGCAAAAATGCCAGCAGCCCCCAGAGTACGGGGTACTTTATTCCCAGTAACGATAACCCCAGCCATATCAGGATGCCGGTCAACAAGCTGACCGCGGCCTTGATCTTGGTATAGGTGCTTAACAGGACTACGAGATCGGATAAGCTGCCGAGTTGTCCTTCTACTGCGCTGTGCTGCTGTTGGTGCCAGGCCAGCTTCCGCTTGATCAGATTGGTATCGGTCAACATAAATATGACCGTAAAAGAGATCAGCATAATATTGCTGAGCGCATTACCGATATTTCCGATGAAATTCTGAAAGAAGCTAACAATCCGTTCCGGATTGAGCAGGTCTCTCAATCCGGAAGCACTGACTTCGACACCGCGTGCATCAAACCACGCCGAGACATTCGCGATCAAGGTCTGCAGCTGGGCCTGGTAACCCGGCAGATCGGCGGTAAAAGCAGTTCCCGCAGAGCCGACAATAATAAAAATAGCGACAAAAAATACCAGCATGACGGCCACTACAATAAACAGCGACAGCCAGGTTGGAACGCCTCTACGCATCAGCGCTTCGACAGGCACCAGCAGAATAATGGTGATGAACACCGACAACAGAAACGGCACGACAATAGCGGAAGCCAGCGTCGCGCCACCAAGAACGATAACAGCACTCGCAATCAGTAGTATTGAATTCCCGACACTATTGCCAGCGTCGGGTGAGTCGTCATTCATGACAGACTCTCTTTACCAGGCGCGATTCATGCAACAGCAGTGCGGTCATCGCTACATGCTATCAATAATGGACTGTCTTTTTGCCTTGTATTCTTCGGGCGTGATGTAACCACCGGCGGCAAGCTTGTCCAGCTGGTCAAGCCGCTGTTGTGGTGTTTGCGCCGCGGGGGCTGGAGCCGGGGCCGGGGCGGGTGCAGGCGCCGCCTGTCGTGATGAGTTGTAGGCCTGGCGTTCCTCCGCCTCAGTTCTGCGCTCCATATTATTCAATACTTTGGCGGTCACCATACCGCCGATAAAAGCGCCCGCCTCTCCGGCCCGCGCGGGCGGGCTCACGGTAAAAGCCGCGGCCAGCAACACGGCTGCGACACAGCTAACAATATTAGTTTTGATCGACATGATTATTCTCCCTGGTTAACGATCTGTGCAGGCGCCGAAAATCATGAAACTGGCACCCGACCCCAATGAAGCGATGGTCATTTTCCCATTGGTTTTATCGATGGTAGCACTCCAGCCACGATGGTTTTCTGTTCCCTGAAGAATGATTTGCTGTTCGGTAATCTCTGAATTTCTGATCTGTGAAACGATATCGATACCGGTTTCGTCGGTCGCATGAATCCGCTGGTTTTTGAAATCGACAAACATGAACTGCGGCAGTTCGAAACTGTTAGCACTGCCTTCACGACATCCAGGTCCGTTAGTACAGGCAATCACATCGACCGCAGCACACACCAGGTTCGCTTTTCCATCCAGGCCCGCGGCCTGCCCAGCAAAAGTCAAAACAGGGCTAAAAACCCGATCAGGTGTATCATCGAGCTTAACTTATTGTGCATCAGGTATCTCCTCTCCAAAAGTTATCAAATCCATCGTTCGAATCCCCGGAAATCCGGCGTGAAGGTTCAGTTGCCAAAGAATCATTTTATCCATCATTACCAGCGAGTGCCAGTCAAATGCCGGGGATATTGATACCGGTCAATCTTCGATTCCCCTCGTCCATCAAGGCGATGCAGCAAACGGGTTTTCAGCAAAATTCAGGTTAAAAAACGAGGCGGAAATGGTGCAATTTCATCTCTTTTGATGAGTAAGTCTGAAAACGGATGACCCGCTAAAGGTCAGCGGCATGGGCTGGGCGGGTTCATGGTCGCGGCGATCAATTTCACTACTCGGAGTGGTCTGTTAATTTCCTACCAAAATAACAATGTTGCACGACGGCAATGAGAATAGCCGTGGTCCAGCCAAACATGAGAATCCCGGTGGCCGCCTGGAAGGACGCAAGTAAGCGCCAGCTTTGATCGAGAACGATATCGCCGTAGCCGAGCGTGGTGAAGGTGACCATCGAAAAGTAAAATGCCTGCTCCAGGCTCTCAATCTCATCCAGTGTCAGGTAGACGGCCGCCCATAGCAACGCTTCCAGGATTGAGATACCGGCCATCACCAGCATCACTTCACCGACCAGGTAGGCGCGTACTCGCACCAGCCGCGCTCTCATAGGGCCGTCTTCCAGATGCAGCAGACGCATCACGAAAATCATACCCAAAAGATGCATGCCGCAGGTCACCAGCAGCAAAAAAGCACGAAGAAGTATGTTCATGAACATAATTCAACTCCGCTAAAAATTACTGCAACAACCCGTCCCAATAATCAGTTCTCTGCTTCATCTCGTCCTTCGTGGTTGCCGGAAGCAGGTCGACCGGGTTGCGCGTGCCGCGGATTTCCCAACCGCCACCCAGCGACAGGTAAACCTGCACCAGGTTAGTGTTTACACTGCCCTGCGTTGCCGCGTACACGTCCTGCTGTTGCGCGTTATCGGTCAAGGTTGAAAGCAGTGTATTAAACTGAATCTGCCCGGCTTGATACTGAATCGTTGCCGTGTCAACCGCTCTTTGTGATGCCTTTACAGCCGTTTCGTACGCGGCGAGCTGCTCATGTGATTTCAGGTAGGCGACAATGGCGTTCTCGACATCACCCTGGGCCTGCACGACCGTATTACGGTAATCACTCAGCAGTTGCTGGAAGCGCGCGTCCTGCAGCCTGACATTGCTCCTCAGACGACCATAGTTAAAGATATTCCAGTTAAAACCGGCAGATAAATTCCAGGTTTCAAAATCGTTTTCAAACAGATCGTCAGACTCTTCTGCCCTGGTACCTATCGCACCACCTAGCGAAAAGCTCGGGTACAGCTCGGTGATGGCGAAACCGATTTGTGCGCTTTGTGCGGCCAGCTGTCTTTCTGCGACACGAATATCGGGTCGCCGGCGGATAATATCCTGCGGCATACCCAGCGCGACACTCGCCTCTACCGATGGAATTTCGCCTTTGTCGTCAAGCAGGTAACGGAAACTCTGCGGGGGCTCGCCCAACAGAACGGCCAGTGAATTTTTTAACTGTTGCAGCGATAATTCCAGCCCGATTCGAGTTGCGATGCTGTTATAGACCAGCGTCTCGGCCTGATCGGCGTCCAGCTCACTGACTTCCCCTGCATTCAGTTTGGCCTGGGTGATACGTAAACTTTCCTGCTGGGCTGCGATGTTTGCATTGGCGACTTCGATACGACGCTGGAAAGTGCGAATCAGAATATAATTTTGCGCGACCTGGGAAACCAGCGACACCAGGGCACCGTCGTAACTGGCCACACTGGCATCGAGCTGGGCCGCGGATGATTCCACCTGGCGGCTGAAACGGCCCCAGACATCGGCCTCCCAACTCAGGTTGAAGCCGAGACTGTATTCATTGAAGGTTATGGCAGAGGATTTCTGCCGCGAAACCTCGCCATCGATCGCCTGCTGTTGCGGATACTGGTTGCCGATGGCAATCGCCAGTTGCTGCTGTGCCTGCAACACGCGAAGCGCGGCAGAGCGCAGGGTCAGGTTTTGTTGTAGTGCGCTGTTGACAAGCCAGTTAAGGTCGGGGTCATTGAAGGTCGTTTCCCACCACCTGGGGCCGGCCGCTGACACGGTTGAAAAATACTGTTTATCGATTTCGAGCCAGTCGGTTTCGACGACGGCGGCGGGCTCCACATAATCAGGTCCCAGCTGCACGCAGCCGGAGACGATCAGGGCTGACAATAGTGCGAAGCCTGCGACTTTCAGAATACGGCTCACTTATGCAGCCTCACTGCAGGGCTTTCGGTACGGCCGGCACCGATTTGTCATGACCGTCTCCCGTGGTATCGGTCATCACCAGTACCGAGGCCGTCGTTCCAACGCGCAGCGCAACGCCTTCAGGTAATTCACCAAGGTGAATGCGCACCGGTACGCGCTGGGCCAGGCGAATCCATTCGAAGGTCGGGCTGATATTGGGCAGCAGGTCATCACCGGTACTGCCGTCGTCCTGTGCGATACCCCAGCCCAGGCTATCCACGGTAGCTTCAATCGGTTTATCGGGGTAGGACATCAAGGTAACGATGGCCCTGTCACCCGCACCCATATCTTCGATAGTGTTTTCCTTGAAATAAGCGTCGATCCAGAAACTGTCCACATCCACCAGTGCCAGTGCCGGCTGGTTGGCAACTGCCTGGCTGCCTAGCTGTAATTCGAGATTGGTCACGTATCCATTCACCGGCGCCCTGATCTCGGTGAATTCCAGGTTCAACTCCGCCGTCTCCACCGCCGCACGCGCTTCGCGAATACTGGCATTGGCGTCACCCGCCGCACTCAGGTTGGCGCGAGTCTCCGCCAGGTCGGCCTGCGACTGTGCTAGCGATGCCCTCGCCTGAGCCAGGCTGGCGACGGCGCCTTTGCGCTTCTGTACCGAGACCTCGTAATTGGCCCTGGCACGCTCCACCGCTTTTTCCGAGGTCGCCTTTTGCGGCAGCAACTCTTGCTGGCGCTCGTACTCGGCCTTGTTCTTTGCAATCTGAGATTCAGCTTCAGTGATGGCGCTGCGTGCCTGCAACAATGCCGCTCTCGCAACGTCCACATACGCTTCTGCCGCCTCGACCTGTTTTTCCTGGCCGAGATAGCTGTCACCGGTTTTATCGTAACTCGCCTGTGCACTTTTCAGGTCGGCCCGAAAAGTCCTCGGGTCGAGCGAGAACAGCAAGTCACCCGCCCTGACGAACTGGTTATCCTTTACCGCCAGCTTGATGATCGGGGCAGATACCCGTGGCGTGATCTGTATAACCTCGGCCCGCACCTGGCCGTCCCGCGTCCAGGGATTCACGACGTAGTCCCAGTACTTGAGTAATACCGCAACTACTGCAATCAGAACAACCAGGCCAGTCAGTAGATATTTAAAGAACAGTTTCACTTAACTATGCTCCAATCACAAATGTCCCGATGAAAACGGTATAAATAATCATCAACGCCAGTGACACCAATGGTGGATAGAAAAAATACTTCGACAGGCGGTAACGATTGAGCAGGCGAGTCGTCATCAGTGCCGCCAGTATACCCACGAATGCAGCGATTAGCATCGGCGGGAGATAAACCCCGCCAATGGCAAACTCGTGTGGAACAGGTGTCAGCACGGTTACAAAAACTCCTTCATACAAAACGCTCCTGCTGCCACAGAGACCAGTCGATAGCAGTCGCGTTACCGGCATAGTCTACCAGGGCTGTTGACACCGCACGGTAGGCGCCCAGCAGACGATAGAAGCTTTCGGCGTCGCGTTCACTGTACTGAGCGTCGGGTATATTGTCCACGACCTCCTTTATCCGCGCTTCCAGTTCGTCCAGTGTGCGGTCCAGCCGTTCACGCATCACCTCCTGCTCCACGGCAGCGGGAGTCTCTGCCAGTCGCTGAAAGGAAGCCTGTATACCGATTCGCCAGGCGCGCATGTCCTCGAGCAATTGTTCCACCAGAAATGGTGCCTGCAGCTTTTCGCGTTCCCCCAGCAGTCGTTCCATGCGATAGCTCAGCAACTGCAGGCTGGTCATCAGGGTCTGCACCTGCTCCTTCGAGGTGCTGGACAGTGCCCAGTCATCGAGGTGCGGCGTCCAGCTACCGAGTTTAGCCGGCAGTGTCGCCACTTCGCGTGCATGAAACGCCTGTTTCCAGCGTTCAAGTCGGGTTGTGCGGTGGGCCGGATCCCAGCGCGTGGTCGACATCAGGTATTCGCTGCTGCGGAAGAAACGACAGAGCAGACGCATGAAGCGCCGCTCCGGGCGCGGTGACCAGGGAAAGTATGCGGTAGTCGCGTAAACCAGGAATATCAGCGGAAACATCATCGCCGTGTTGGCGACACTGAGAAAATTGTAGCTCTGCTGGTTGGAAATTGAGGCAATTGTAACAAACATGGCCAACCCCAGTGCCCTGCCGAGCATTTGTTGTGGCTCCGAGTATACATAGGTGATTGCAAAAGTCGCGGCGAATATCATCAGGCCGAGGCCGATAAAGCTCGACAATGTCGGCATCAGGAATATATAAAGGATGGCGGCAAACAGAACACCGCTGGCGGACGGCGCAACCAGTTTCGCAACAGAGAGCTGTGGCATGTTCGCGATGGCTATCCCGAGCGAGCCGGCAATACTCACCAGGCCAACCCCCGCGGGCAAATCATTAACGTAAATCAGCGCGAGCCAGGCCATCCACAAAATCGACATGTAGCGAACTGCATTCGCCAGACGATCCAGGTCCGGCAGAAACAGAGCTGCCGGCGAGCGTGGTGGGTCTAGCGTGACAGTTGTTGCGCCAAATCCCTTGAGTTCGCTGACCGTTTCGAATAGCGATCGGGTCAACTGCTCAAGTTGCTGCATGTTCGCTCGAGCGACCACAACAGTGGCCCGGTGGAAGTGGGGCAGCCTTCGCAACGCATCTTTATCAAAAGAAAGTTCTTGACTTTGTGGCACCCGCTGCGCGGCATGATCGTCCAGCATTTGGACGATCTGCGCCAGGCGACCGTCAATTTCGACACCGAATGTCTCCAGATTTGGCAATAATCGTCTCAAATGCAGCGCCTCCACCTCGGCCAGGCTTTCACGCCAGCGCTCCAGGGCCTGCATCAGTTTCATCTGCTGTTGCTGATAGCGCCGCCAGGGTCGCCGTAATTCCCAGACATCAGAGCTATCGATCTCCGCCGCATCCAGCAACTGGTCAAAGTGGGTTTTGGCCTGGACTCCGAGAGCACTCAGGCGCCGCACCTCCGCTACATCCCCCTGCCCGTGCGCAAGGCCAAGACAGGACTGGTAAAACTGGTTCTGAGTGCGAGCCAGTTCGGTGGCAGCGGCGTTGAACGCGCTAATGCTGCGACTGGGCCAGAGAAAAATCGCTATCAGGCTGTAGGTGAGGATACCCAGTCCGGTCTGCTGGGCACGCAATGTCGCGGTATCGAATGCGTCAACCGGATCCGGTCCCGCGTCGAAACAGATTACCAGCACTACGAAGCAGGACACCTGCCAGAAATAGGCGTGCTTGCTGCCACTCATCATGTAGCAGCAAAAACCGGCATAGACGGAAAGGGTCAGGATAAAAGCCCAGCGCTCCTGCGCGAACAATGCGATGAAGATCAGCGCCACCACCATCGCTACCAGCGTGCCGAACATGCGCAAGGCGGCCTTGTTCATCGATTGCCCGATCGATGCAAGGCTGACAAATGCAACCGCGAATCCGGCCCAGTATGGCCTGTCCCAGTCCTGGGACAGCGAGATGCCGTAGGCGATGGTCATCGCCAACGCAACCTTGATCGATTCCTTCGCTTTTCTGGAAAGCATTATTTGGAGGCTCCTCACCTTCATAACATCAGGCAACTGGCAATATAACCGGCATAGATAGCCACCAGCAAGCCTCCCTTGAGTCATCCTGGCCTGCGCTTTTGTGACAGCGCCACATACACGACCAGCACCATCTCGAACACGAGCGCTCCCCGCAATATGGTTAACAAAGCCGGGCGCGACCAGAATTTGCATAACTGCCTCGTGGTTACTACCGGTGTACAAGCAATGGCGCGAAATGACTGTCATGGTAACCCTAATTTTGCGCGGTGTTCCTATGTATTGCCATGACCTGCATGAGTAATCGCCACTGGAACTTGTTCCTGCAAACTGGAATCATATGACTATGCGCCAGTATCTGTTTACCATTTCTTTACTCCTGCTGATGGCCGGTTGTTCCGGGCGCACGCCGACCGTACCCCCTGTTAGTCACAGCGCCACGATACAGATCAATGAAAGCTACGATTCGCTACCAAACTACAGTCGAATTTATTTTCAGGGCGGCAGGCAAATTGCGAAGACCGAACTCGACCGATGGACAATCTATTGTCGCCTGCATGTCTACAATCCCGACATGGAGGCCGATTATGTAACATCCGTCGCAGCGGGAAAATTCGAGGTTGTCAGCGTTCGCAATCAACTCGAGGTAACCGAAAACTCCTATTCCAGACCGGATTTCTATGCAACCCCGACGACCGGATTTTCCTTTACCCGGGTATCAAGGGACAGGGACTGGATCATGGATCGCATACCGAGCTATTACCTTTACCGCGTGAACATGAAACTGACATCACCCGACCAGCCCGACGTGCAGTCGCTGATATGTTCCCGCAAGGCAGGAACCTACGGCAACTACTATCCTACCCTGGGCGAAATTCGGCAGGCGCTGGGCAATGTTATCGAGATCATCCCGGCGACGAGCGCAGACACCGGCAATCGCATCGCTCTGAACCCTGCCCTTATCTAGCCGCCAGCATCCACTCAGGCAGTCTTTTCCAACGCGGTCTTACTCCTCCGCTGGCTCCTTAATGGCCGCTTTAGGAACAGGCTTCCTGTAATAAACCTCCGGCAGAAAATCACCGAACGCGACGCCATAAAGCTCCCAGATCGTTACGAACAACGACGCAATCAACGGACCGATAATAATACCCGAAATACCAAACATCATGATGCCACCGAGAGTGCCGAAGAAAATCATCAGTTCGTGCATTTTAGTGTCTTTACCCACGAGGATCGGTCGCAACACATTATCTAAACTGCCAACAATAAGACCGCAAAAAGCCAGCAGTCCTATGCCAGCACCGACGCTGCCCTGCATAATCATGATTATGCAGGCCGGACCCCATATCAGTGCCGAGCCGATACTCGGTATGATCGACAGCACGGCCATGACCGAACCCCAGAACACCGCATTGTCTATACCCACCACCGCAAAAGCGATGCCGGCAAGGCCGCCTTGCAATGTTCCGATCAACAAAGAACTTTTTAAGGTTGCCCGCGTTACCGAAGTAAACTTTTCCAGCATCAGGTTTTCATCATCACTGGCCAACGGCAGGTAATAGAGAATCTTCCTGATGAACTTTACCCCCTCCATCTGGAAAAAATACATCGTGTACAGGAATACGAAGGTCATGAACAGGAAGGTCGCCGTGCCAAGCGTGGCCGAGGACAGCCCGTTCACAATCAGTTTGCTGATTGATCCAACCAGTTGCCCCGCTTTTTCGAGGATTATTTCGCGGTAGGGTACCACCTGCTCATAAAAAGGCAGGTGCTGCAGATAGGCAGTAATCCTGTCGGGCTGATTAATATATTGCTTGACCCAGGGGGTAACCGACTGGCCGACATCTATTGCCTGCCCCACAATAATCCCGACCAGTAGCATTGCCGGAATCAATACCACTACTATCATCAGCAACATCGTGGTCGCCGAAGCCAGGTGCCTTCGTCCCCCGAACCAGATTCGCAGGCGCCGGTAAACGGGACGCGCCAGTGCGCTGAACAATCCGGCCATGAAAATCGCCATCAAAAACTGGGAAATCATTGAAAAGAAGAGTGCTGAAATCGAAATCACCATCAACACCAGGATTGACTTGTTCACGCTGTCTTGACTCATTAATAAACTCCATGCCCGTTGAGAGCATCGCATCCCATGAAAATGAAACGGCAGCATTATCGCGGTCCGTTCCATGAAGATAAAAAATTTTACCGGTATTCTTGACCCAGAGTAGCACCAGTGCAACCATTTAGATCCGGGTCAGGGGTATTTGTTAACAGTATAGGAAACAATTACTCGCTGACCCGCTTGCAGACCCGGCCTTCATTGAGCTCGACCGTTTGGCATCATAATCGGGTGAAAAAGCTACTCTTAGTTGTGTTTGTATTTTTCCTTCAATCGGGCATTGTTGTTTTTGCAGATTTCAGGAAAGGACTGGATGCATACCGAAGCAGTGACTACGAGACCGCAAAAAAAGAGTGGCTGTCAGCCGCCAGCGAAGGCAATCACAGGGCCCAGTACCTGCTGGGTTTAATGTTTTATCACGGCAAAGGCGGCGCCCAGGACTACCAGGCCGCGTTCAAGTGGTCAAAACTGGCGGCTGACCAGGGTTTTGCCAGGGCACAGTTCATCGTTGGAGACATGTACGCAAAAGGACTGGGCGTTAACCGCGACCTCGAAGCTGCCTTCGAGTGGTATCGCCAGGCGGCCAGCAATGGATTGGTTATTGCACAGAGTCTTCTGGGTGCAGCCTACCACGATGGCATTGACGTTAAGCAAGACTATCCGGAAGCGTTGAAGTGGTTGCAACTGGCAGCCGATCAGGGTGACGATAAATCACAGTTCACGCTGGGTTCGATGTACTACCAGGGAAAGGGCATTAGCCGGGATTACAGGGCTGCCTTCAAGTGGTTTCATCTCGCGGCCGAACAGGGATACTCCGCGGCGCAGTTCAGGCTGGCTGCCGAGCAAGGGGATGCAGAATCCCGGTTTAAAATGGGTTTGATATATGACCATGGTTTCAATGTTAAACAGGATTACGATGAAGCCATTAAGTGGTACAAACTGGCTGCCGGCCAGGGGCATGTCCTGGCACAGAACGGCCTGGGCTCAATCTACGCTGAAGGTAAAGGTGTACCCCGGGACGACCAGGCTGCTATCGAATGGTACCGACAGGCGGCCAACCAGGGGACCGCGGAAGCCCAGTATAACCTCGGTTCCGTGTACCAAAGACTGCAAGACCGTATCCACGCGCATATGTGGTGGATTATTGCTGCCTCAAACGGATATAAAGATGCCTTTTCAAATCTCGACGCGGTTGAAATGGAAATGACGCCCGAGGAAGTCAATAAATCGCAGAAACTGGCGCGTATATGTCTGGCCAAGGACTATAAGCATTGCAACTAGCCCCTGTACCCGGGCATGGTTGGTAACCTTTATGGCTGCTTCATGCCTTGCGCACCCTGGTGGCACCACATCGCCGGCAAACATCCTTTTCGACACCATCGGTGCCAAATCCAAACGTCACGTTAACAACACGAAAATCATGAAATCCAAGCCAGCAAAGAATTCGGCCAAGCACCGGTGGCAGCTTTACCATCTCAGTCGCCTCATTTTCGTTAAGCGATGCCCAATTCTACAGGCAGGGGAAAATTATTGCAGTTCAATCCGGCTGACATCCGGGCGTAGTAACCCACAGTAATCCAGGGCCAGAAAGTAATGGCCCCCAGTTAAAATAAAAGTCATTCCCGCGCAAGCGGGAATCTCGAAACGCCACCGTTACAAGATCCCCGCTTGCGCGGGGATGACTATAGAACCCCACAGGGCTGCGCGGGTTTTCCGGGTGTGAACAAAAAACTGCGGCCCAATATTTCGATAGTCAATCTTACTCGTTTGTAAGAAAATATCGCCAAATTCACCGTAGAGCGGCGCCCCATGCACTTCAGTATCCAGCTATCGGCCTATTACCCGGATAAATCTTATGGCGGGGACCGCGTATACCGCGACATGCTCGAGCAGGCTCGCTGTGCCGATCGGTGCGGCTATGAATCAGTGGGCATTACCGAACATCACCTGATCAACATATTGATGATGCCCGCACCGCTGCAGTTCGCGGTCAAGATTGCCAGCCAGACTGAAAACGTCAAAATTATCACCGCGGTTTCGGTGCTGCCTTTACATGACATGCGCATTCTCGCCGGCGAACTAGTTTGTGCCGATATCTTTACCGACCAGCGACTCATGGTTGGCGTCGGTCGTGGCGCTTTTGGCTTTGAGATGAAACGTATGGGCGTGCCACTGGAAACCAGTCGTGAAAAATTCGACGAATCGCTGAACGTGCTGCAGGCGTTACTCGCCGAGGAAGAGGTCAGCTGGGACGGTAAATACTATCAGTTCGATCCACTGACGATCATGCCGCGACCGGTTAGCGATATTCCGATCATGATGGCGGTACTGGTTCCCGAAGCCATTTATCATTGCACCAAGCGCGGTTTCCACATTCAGACCACACCGCTATCCGGGGATCATCAGCACATGCTTGACCAGGTCAACGCTTTCAATCGCGGCAAGGAAGAGCTTGGCGACGCGGGTGCGCACCAGACCCTGTCGCTGTCACGGGTTACTTTCCTGTCCCATAGCAAGGCCGATCGCAAGCGCAAGATCCAGCTGGCGCATGACTACTACAGCCGCTTTGACAACGTCTTTACCGGGCCCGGCATCGTCGAAAGCGGCATGATCAAACCCCTGCCGCGCAAGATGACCGTCGAGCAAACGGCTGAAAACCTGACCATCTGCACACCGACGGAAATGATCGATAAACTTGCCCCTATGCCGAGGCCGGGGTCGATCGCTTTATCATGAACGTCAATTTCGGTGTCGAGCAGGCCGAGGTGCTGGAATCGATTCAGTGTTTCGCCGAGGAAGTCATGCCACATTTCGCCGACGCTGCGGCCACTCAGGCAAAAGCGTCATAAACTCGAATCATGGCTGCAGTAGACGTCAGTTATCGAATCGAGGGTCAGGGTCCGCCACTCTACCTGGTGCACGGCATTGGCTCGCGTAAAACCACCTGGGACGAAATAATCGACGGTCTCAAGGACCGCTTCACCTGCGTCAGCTACGATTTGCGCGGCCATGGCGACAGCCCGATAGCGCCAACGCCCTATTCACTCGACGGCCTGGTCGACGATCTCGAAGCCCTGCGCCAAAAGCTGGGCCACGACAGGATTCACATAGCCGGGCATTCGCTGGGTGGAATGATCGGGCCGGCCTACGCCCATGCCTACCCCGACCACACGCTTAGTGTCGGCCTGCTCAGCACCGCCGCCGGGCGCAGCGAGGATGATCGCGCCAAGCTGCAGGCGGTCGGCAATGCGATGGAACAAAATGGTATTGCGGAGACCCTGGCTACTTTCGTCGCACGCTGGTTTACCGATGCTTTCATCGCCAACCATGCAGACCAGGTCGAAGCGCGCCTGCAGCAGGTCAGGGATACGCCGGCCGACGTATTCCTCAGCGTGTTCTGGATTTACGCAACCACCGAAATGGCGCCATGGCTGCACGAGGTCAAATGCCCCTGCCTGGTGCTCACCGGTGAATTCGACGGCGGCTGCAATCCGCGCCTGAACGAATTCATGCACGCAAAGCTTCCCGATTCACACCTCGTTATCCTCGAGGGACTCAAACATTCGCTGATGATCGAAGCCAGCGACCGGGTTCTCCCCCACCTGCGGGAATTCCTATTGGAACAGGGCGCGGTCTGATAGTCTCCGCCCCATGGAGTTCAACAACCTGAAAGCGGCCCTGTTCGTGGTCATCGCAATGACGATGATCACTACCAACGACGCCATCGTGAAGCATATTACCCAGGTATTTAACGTCGGCCAGATCATGTTCCTGCGCGGTGCCCTGATCTGCGTGATTTTCGCTATCGTGATGCACGTGCGCAAGCAGCCGGTCTTCAACCGCCAGGTACTGCACCGCTGGAACCTGCTGCGCGGCCTGTTCGAACTCGGGGCAACCTTGATGTTCCTGACCGGCCTGTCATTACTGCCCATCGCCGTCGCGTCTACACTCGGTTTTTCATCACCGATATTCCTCGCACTGCTGGCCGGGGTCATACTCAAGGAAGAAGTCGGACTCGATCGATGGATAGTCATCCTGGTGGGATTTGGTGGCGTCATGCTGATTACCAATCCATTTGCCGAATCTACCTCATGGGCGATGGTGTTCCCAATCATCTGTGCGTTCTTCGTTGCCCTGCGCGATATCGCCATCCGTTACGTGCCGCATAACATCCCCTCCTCACAGGTAGCATTTACCAACGCGTGGATCGTTATGCTCGGCGGGGGACTCTATTCCCTTTATCAGGGATGGGGCGACGCAGACCTGCAATGGTACCTGTGGTTCATCGGTCTCGGCGCCGCTCTTTACTGCGGTTACCTTTTTCTGATTATCGGCAGTCGCCTGGGTGAACTTTCCTTTATCAGCCCGTTCAAATACATCAGTATTCTGATCGCATTAATCTACGGTTACCTGATCTGGGGTGACAAACCGACGCTCACCATGTTGCTCGGCGCAGTGATTATCGTGCTGTCGGGTATCATTCTGTTATCGACTGAAAAACGCAGAAACCGTATCAAGACGCTGGCAACACAGGGCCAATAATTTATGTCATCACAGCAACACATCACAACATCCGGCTGCAGTAGCAGCGGTGTAATCGAATGGCTGTTTGCCGACGGTCGTCGCATCGAGAGCACGAATATGTTTGTCCACCAGCTGGCCCACCAGTTAAACGATCATGGTGCGTCGATCGATCGACTGATGCTGTCGCTGTTGACGCTAAATCCACAACTGATCGGCACCTCGGAAACCTGGCTGAAGTCGACCGACACAACCACAACAGTCAACGCGTCTCACGATGTTCGCATCACCGAACGTTTCATCGGCAGTCCATTACAGGCGATTTACGAGACCCATAAACGTGTGCGCCGGAGGCTGGATAATCTGCCGGAAGACGCGCACCGCGCCTACACCGAACTGGCCGAAGACGGCTTTACCGATTACCTGGCTTTGCCGGTGCTGTTCGGCGAGGTTGCCCAGCCCGGGGCCGCGATCATTATATGCACCAGGCAGGAAGGCGGTTTCAGCGAACAGGATATCGAAAGTTTTCGGCGGATACGGGATTTCCTGGCACCGGTAATCGAGGTGCATGCTTTGCGGCACATATCGCGTTCGTTGATGAATACCTATGTCGGCAAGCGCACCAGCGAAAAGGTTCTCGCCGGCATGATCAAGCGGGGTGACGCGGACGTGATCAACGCAGCATTATGGTACAGCGATCTACGCAATTTCACCCACCTTACCGAAACCCTGCCCGCGGAACAGGTGCTCGAAATGCTGAACGAGTATTTCGAATTCGTGTCAGCCGCGGTCACTGCCCAGGGCGGCGAGATACTGCGCTTCATCGGAGACGCCATGCTGATCGTATTTCCGATTGACGATGTTATGTGTAAACAAACCGCCTGCAACGCCGCCATCGATGCCGCTATCGATGCGCGCAACACGCTGGCAAGCCTTAATCATCAACGCCGCCGGCATGGCCAGCCTTTGATTGAATTCGGGGTCGGACTGAATGTCGGTGAGGTCATTTACGGCAATGTCGGCGCACTCGACCGGCTCGACTTTACCGTAATGGGCCCCGCGGTGAACCGTACCGCACGCCTGGAAGCACTGACCAAGGAATTGAGCTGCGATATCCTGTTCTCGCAGAACTTTGCCGAGTTGATAGATACACCGACGGAGTTCCTCGGCAATCACCAGATGAAGGGCATTGCCGAACCACAGTCTGTTTACGCCCTTTGTAGTACCTGAGCCCTGGAATCGCGCTATCTCGATAGTGCTGCGACGCCGCCTTGACGTCGGGCTGTTCGATCGCTTTTAATTATTGACCGCTACCGGGTTATCGACCGCCACCGCGACCACGAAAAGCACCGTGTAATCCAGCTTGCTACATCCCTCGACTTCGGGCATCGGCTCGCCGGGTTTGACTCGAAACACACTCCTGTCCGCTATAGCCGGGGAACAACCGTTATCACCCGCAATCGGCGTATACCGCGCGGAGCGACAGCGCAAATGGGTGACGTCGTATAGTTTGGCACCTTTATCGAGCTCCCAACGCCGATCTCCATTTGCATCCTCGGGATGGATCGTCAATACCGCCGTCGTTTCGCGGTTACCGGTAACGATATATTTTCCCGGGGGGACCGAAAACTCCGGTTTTTCCATAATCAATCCGTTTTCATCCAGCCACCAGTCCGCGCTATCGAACTTCCACTGCGCGGGAGCGACTCCACCGGCAAGCTGTAATTGATCGAAATGTTTCAGTCGCACCCCACGTGGACCGGGGTCCTTGCGCCACAACCCCCATGTCTGCGCTCCCCCGCCGGCACTGGCGTCGGGGTCGCCCAACGCGGCGATAAATTGCGTCGGAATACGTTGAAAAGTGGTAGCGCTCTGTTCGTTGGCCTGAACCGGTTGCATCGACATGGCCGACACGAGGAGCAACAACAGTGCCAGTAAACTGAATTGCGGCAGGCTCCACGACGCCGCGGCGCGAAAGTCGTAATCATTCATGCGGACTAGTCCGTGTTCTAACTTCATCTCTGCTTTTCTCCAGCGGTTTCGCGTCGGGTTCAGCTGGTTTTTACGCATTTAATGCGATACCGGATCACAGGCTATTATGTAATCGAGTCGATAAAAGCTTCAAACTCCGCCTGGTCGATTCCGACGCTATGCGCTTCCTGCGGAAAGTTGTTCCGACCAATATCTTCGATGTATTCGCGGTAAGCGTTTATACGTTCCTGCTGCAAGCGATCACGCTCCTGTGCAAAATTCCGGTAGACCCTTGCGTGGCGAGGTATATGTCCGCGGTTTTCTCCGAGCAGATCCGCGGAAAACAAATAAGTCGCATCGCAGCCCTGCCCTGATCCCAGCGAAATAGTCAGAATTGACACCCTTTTCGTTATCTCTTCGGCGACCCGTGCCGGTACTACCTCCATTTCAAGTGCGAAAGCACCGGCAGATTCAAACGCCTTCGAATCGCGATACACCTGGCTCGCCTGCTTCGACGAACGACCTACCGCCCGCATACCACCGACCCAGGTTGCCTTCGGCGGTACCAGACCGACATGCGCGATTACCGGCACTCCCTCACGCGCCAGTACCTCGATAACCGCAGGGCTCATGGCACAGTAGATCGATTCCGCCCCTGCCTCCATTGCCTGCATGGCTTCACGCAACGCTTCTTCCGCGGAGGCATGCCTGCCCCAGGCCAGGCCGAACTGAAAATGCGTCCCGGGTACGAGTGCCGGAAAATCGCGAGTTTCCGGGCGGAACCCGGTGCCGATCATGTCCATGCCGGCCTCGGCAGCCGCAATCGCCTCCTCGCCACGGGCAACCTGAACAAACGCGATCTGGCGAACACCCTCGAGGTCGAGCAGTTCCTTTACAGTTAGCTTAGCCATGTGCAGCTTGTGCCTTCAGTCTGCGTTTTTCGACAAATTGCTGATGGGATTCAGCCGTACCGTCATTGAATGATCCAGCCCATTTGTCACAGGGGATTTCCAGCCCGCCATAATTACACTCGAAAAAACGATGGTGCATCTGGTGGTGAAAGGTGCCGAGCGCGAGTCTTTTCTTACCGTCTAACACCAACCCCTCGTAACCGGTATGCGTGGTCGCTGCGGTTAACGTGTAATGCTGCAAATGATAAATGATCAGTAACGGGTTGGCCGGTATCACGAAGTGAATCAGCACCGACCCGAGGTAGATGATGTGTTCGACCGGGTGCATGGATAATCCGGACCAGGGGCCGACATTGATATTACGGTGATGCAGGTAGTGCACATACCGGTATAGCGGCGGCCAGTGAATCAGCCGGTGGATCAGGTAAAAGTAAAGGGTCTCCCAGATCGGCACCAGGAAGATCAGTAAAATCAGCCAGCCGGCATGCTGCGGCCACAGCAACATGGGGACATATCCATTGGCCAGCGACCACATCATCAGCGCCTCGTAAGCAGTCCAGACCGTGACGCCACTGGCACAACTCCAGAACATGTTATCCAGCACCTGGTCGTTGAAAGTGAAGACGCGATTGTTCTTCGCAAATGGCCTGGCATCGTAGCGCCGGTCTTGACCCTGTTTTTTGTAGACATAAAAGTAAAGATGCAGGCCGCCGGCGACAATAAACATCAGCACCAGGTTTCTGACGAAAATTTCTGCGATCCAGTCAAACTGGAACACCTGGCAACGCACCAGCGCAGGTGAAAAAAAGAACCATGAAATCAGCGCCAGCGTCAAAACTAAAAGGTTCTCCGAAAGCGGGAACCAGCCACGCACAAACCATTTCACCGCCGCCGCGGGGTTAAAGGGCCTGCTGAACAGAGGCGATACCTGTATCGGTACCTCAGGGCGATAGTTCCACTGTGGCTTTTTTTTGCGCGCGCTACCCGCGGCAGATCCAACATTGTTAATCGTGTCAGTCATCGCTTTAGCTGGCTCCGAAACCATCTAACAGAATTCACAAGAGATAAAATTACTAATTCATTTTCAGCGTTAAACAAGTCATTTACCCGCATGTAATTGGCATAAAACCCTAATTAAAAGCAGATTATTCTCAATATTCGGCGATATACAAACGAAAATTATTACGCTATAAATCAAATTCTTTAATGTATAACGATGTTCAGGCAATTACCCCCGTTGAAAGCCTTGCGCGCCTTTGAAGCGGCCGCCCGCCATGGCAGCTTTACTGAAGCGGCCAGGGAACTGTCGCTGACCCAGGGTGCAATCAGTTACCAGGTCAGACAACTGGAGTCGAAACTCGACGTCGACCTGTTCCAGCGCAGTGCCCGCCTGGTAACCTTAACCGGTGCCGGTCAGAGCCTGTACCGCACGGTGCATCGATTGTTTCGCGAACTCGAAGACGAAATCATCAGTATTTCGCCGGGCAGGGAACAATTTATCCTGACGATTTCGGTAAGTACCTATTTCGTCACCCGCTGGCTATCGGCGCGCCTGGGCAACTTTCTCAATAATCATCCGGATATCACGTTGCGACTGCAGCATTCGGTCAACGATCCCGATTTTACGCTCGAAGACGTCGATCTTGCGATTCGCTGGGGGGATGGCAAGTGGCCGGGCAGCGAAGCAGAGCTCCTGATCCCGTCACCAATGACTGCACTGTGTTCGCCAAAACTGATTACTGCGGAAAACCCGTTGAATGAATTCGAAAATCTGCGCACGCAAACCTTCCTGCACGACCAGGAAGGCAGCGACAAATGGCGCCAGTGGTTGCTTCGTGCCGGACTCGAAGACCTCGGTTCCGGGCGTGGTCCGGTGATTGTCGACCCGAACGTACGCGTCCAGTCTGCGATAGACGGGCATGGACTGATATTGGCAGACAATTTGCTCGCGGATGACATCGAGGCGGGACGACTGGTGGCTCCGTTCGATATCAGTCTCGAGGGTTTCGGCTTTCACCTGCTTTATAACAGCGATGCCAGACGTCGCCACGCGTTTCGTCTGTTTCGCCAGTGGTTGCTGGACGAAGCGGCGGCCTTGCACGACGCCCAGGTCGACGACAGCCTGGCCGCACAGATTCGGTGATCCAGTCAATTTGGTAACTTTTGAATGTTAAATGTCGTAAATCTTCAATCTATACACGGATACTGCTGGTATGTTCTACTTCGTGAATATGCCACAGAATCCGATTCTTTCGATTGAATGACCCGACGCGAGGAAAGATACCATGTCTGAAGCCGTTCTGACCGATGCGGAACTAATCCAGCTAAAGGACAAGTACGATGAAGTAGCAGTTCGCTCACATTCGATCAATAGGCGCTGTTACACCGACGCAAAATTTCTCGACATCGAACGCAAGCAAATCTTTCATCGCAGCTGGCAGTTTTTATGCCACGAGGAAAAACTCTCCGAGCCCGGTAGTTACGCCAGCATGAGCATCGAGGGTCAGAGTGTCGTTGCGATCCGCAATCGCGACGGCGAGCTTTCAGCCTTTTATAACGTCTGCAAGCATCGCGGCCATGAATTACTGTTCGGCGAAGGCAAGGTAAAACGAGTCACCTGCCCCTACCATGCCTGGACCTACGATCTCGACGGCGCCCTGGTCACCGCGCCACATTCGGAACACCTGGAAAATTTTAATCAAAAGGAGATTTGTCTGGATAAAGTTCAGATCGAGACATTCTGCCACCTGGTCTTCGTCAACCTTGACCCGGACGCAGCACCCCTTGCACAGCAGACCGGGGATCTCGCCAGCGAAATCATGCAATACGCGCCCGATCTGGCGAAACTCACTTTCGCCCATCGCCTGACTTATCGCATCAAGGCTAACTGGAAATCCGTGGTCGATAATTTTCTCGAGTGTTATCACTGTCCGGTTGCCCATAAGGGTTTCAGCTCGATGATCGACATGGATACTTATAAGGTCAAGACTCATGGTATCTATTCCAGCCATATGGCCAAGGCGAAACAGGGGGATAACAAGGCCTATGACATTACCGACGCCACCGTTACCGATCACGCGGTCTGGTTCCTGTGGCCCAATCTGACGCTGATGCGTTATCCCGGTCGCGGCAACTTCATGGTCTGGCGCTTCTACCCGATCAACGCCGAAGAAACCTGGGAGGAATTTGATTTTTTCCTCGAGACTCCCGAGCCCGACGAGACCGAAAAAGAGGCGATCAGATTCATCGACGAGGTACTACAGCCCGAAGACATCGGTCTCGTCGAGAGTGTCCAGCGCGGCATGAATACCCCGGCCTTCAATTCCGGTCGGTACATGGTCGATCCCGAAGGTAGCGGCGCCAGCGAACACGCAGTGCACCACTTTCATGGATTGCTACTGGACGCATACCAGCGCGCCAGCGATACAGCGGTTTAAACAGCTTAAGAGCCTTATCAACATGAGTAATCAACTGCAAGGTAAAACTGCCTTCGTTACGGGTGGCACCGGGGGGATCGGCGCCGCGATCTGCGCGCGTTTCGCCGCCGAGGGTGCAAGCGTGATCGCCGCCGATCTGCAGCAATACGCCACCCTGCCCGCAGGCGTCGAGTTCAGAAAGTTCGATGTCACCAGCGAAGAAATAGTAACTTCGACTTTCAATCAACTCGCAGAGCAATGGGACAGCCTCGATATCCTGGTAAACGCGGCCGGAATCGAGATCGAGAAAACCATCGAAGAAACCACGCTCGACGAATGGAACCGAATCTTCGCCATCAACGTGACCGGAATGTTTTTGACTTCCAAGTATGCCCTGCCGTTGCTGCGCAATTCGACGGCTGCGAGCGTGATTAACTTCGGCTCTTACGATGGTTATATCGCCGACCCCGGGCTGGCGGCCTACTGCGCTACCAAGGGTGCGGTCCATGCGCTTACCCGCGCGATGGCCTGCGATCATGGCCCGGAAGGCATTCGTGTCAACGCAATTTGTCCGGGTTATGTCAACACCCCGATGCTACAGAGTTTTTTTGGTGAATCGGGGGATATCGAATCGCTCAAACAGGCAGTCCGGGATGTGCACCCGATACGCACCTATGGTGAACCAGAGGACATCGCTAACCTCGTCAACTGGCTCGCCTCGGACGAGGCCCGCTATGCATCGGGCCAGCTCTGGGTGCTGGATGGCGGCCTCAGCGCGCAGGTCCAGCAAATGCGACTGTAATCGATTCAGCGAGATCTTAACGATGTCCAGATCCGTCATGATTAATCGGCTCGCTCGGCCATCCCGCAAGCAACGGACAGGATGAAACTCTATGCAGAAACTCGAAGCTAAAACCGCGCTGGTCACCGGCGGACGCCAGGGCATCGGTCGCACCATTGTCGACCGGTTTGTCGCCGAAGGCGCTCGTGTGATGACCTGTGGCCGGGGTCCGCGCCCCGACGATCTGGTCGCTGAAGTGTTATGGGAAACGACCGATGTCGCCGATAAAAGCAACGTTGACGCGTTGACCGATAGAGTGGTTGCCGAGTTCGGTGAACTCTCCATACTGGTCAACAATGCCGGCGTGCAAATCGAAAAGACAATCGTCGAAACCACGGACGCGGACTGGGACCTGTTAATGGGCGCCAATGCCAAAGGGGTATTCATGCTCTGCCGGGACTGCATTCCGATCATGGTGAAAGGGGGGTCGATTATCAATATCGGCTCTATTTCGGCCTCGACCGCCGATCCCGGGCTCGCGCTTTACAACGCCTCCAAGGCATTCGTCCAGGGACTGACCCGTTCGATCGCAGTCGACCACGGGCCCGCCATCCGCTGCAACGCGATCAGTCCCGGCTGGATCATGACCGGCATGGCCGATGCGGCCTTCGCGGTCGCTAATGATCCGGAGAGCGCGAAGCTGGACGCGCTGGCTCGCCATCCGGCCGGACGCTTTGGAGAACCGGCCGATATCGCCAGTCTGGCAACCTGGCTTGCTTCCGACGAAGCCGGATTTGCCACCGGTCAATGCTATACCCTCGATGGCGGAATGACCTCCGCATCCCCACTTAATCCTGGATTGTTCTAGAATAATTAACTATATGTAGGCGGTTGCGTAGTAAATTGCGCAGCCCCTTCTTTTGCCGACCATACATAGCGGCTCTGTTTATCCAGGTTAAGTGGATGCTTATCGACACTGACGAGATCGCCTTAATACTTTCGGGGGTAAAGATCCTGCAGGATCTTGATACCGAAATCATCCGTGATATTGCCGCGCATACCCAGCTCGCAAATTTCAACAAGGGCGAAATGGTTATTCAGGCCGGTGAAATGGGCCGGCGGATCTACTTTATCTTCGAAGGTAAAGTAGAAGTCCAGATCCCTGATATCCAGGGTGACATCAAAAGTCGGATAATGCTCAAGAAGGGTGAAGTGGTCGGTGAAATTTCGCTGCTGATCAACTCCAACTACTCGGCCGATATCGAAGCGCTGACGCGAACCACCGCATTTTACCTCGATCGCGATCATTTCAAGGAATTGATCGAGAAGCATCCGGACTTTGCCGAAGTCATGTCACAGCTGATGACCAGCCGCATGGCTCAAAACGGCGGCATCAACCGCGTCGGCAAATACGAACTTCGCGGCAAGCTTGGCGAGGGCAACATGGCCACCGTGTTCAATGCATGGGACCCGGAACTGGAGCGCGAAGTCGCCATCAAGATGCTGAAATACAAACTTGCCTTTAACGACCGGTTTCGCGACAGCTTCGAACGCGAAGCCAGAACGATTGCCAGCCTGAACCATCCGAATATCGTCAACGTTTTCGAAGTCATCGACGAATTTTCCACGCGCTTCATCGTCATGGAGAAGCTGCACGGCCAGGACCTGTCGGAGATTCTGAAAGAAAAAGGTGCGTTTAGCGTAGCCGACACCCGGGGCATTCTGTCGCAGGTTGCGAGTGCACTGCAGTACGCGCACAACCATGGCGACGCGGGTATCGTACACCGGGATATCAAACCATCGAACATCGTTATCGATGCATACGGCAATATCAAGCTTTCGGACTTTGGTATCGCCAGTCCGCCGCAGGACAAGGACGTTAACATCGAGGGCACGCCTTCGTACCTGGCGCCCGAAATCATCAATGGCGATCTGCTCGATGGCCGGGCCGATATTTACGCGCTCGGAGTAATGGCATTTCACATGCTGACCACGAGTTGCCCGTTTAGCGCCTCGACCCTGGCCAAGTTGCTGAAGATGCAGGTCAACCAGACGCCACCCGATATACGCAACGCCTGCCCCGGGATCGATGAAGATCTTGCCGGGTTCATCGAAAGTGCGCTATCCAAAGACCCCGACGACCGTATATCAGACTGGGCGGAAATCCACAGAATTCTGAAGCCGGCCGGACAGTTCAAGCTGGCACTCGACCCCGATGAGCTGGCAGTAATTATTCGCTTTCGCGATACCTCCTACCAGCAATCGGCCAGCTTCATCAACGCGATACAAAGGCTGTTACAGGAAGAGGACATTAATCACCAGATCGAAATGCATCGCGGTAGCGAAGAGGAAGATTAACGCAGCGTCCGCTAGTCATCCTGAACGCTCAATGTCCAGTGAAGGATGCCTTATATCAACATCCCGGGTGCGGCAAGCATAAGAACCCCCCAACGTGAATATGACCAGGCCGCTGATTAGTTTCAACCAGCGCCCCTGGCGTTCCTGCAACTTGAGCTTGCTAAGCGTAAAGACCGTAAACGCTACCATCAGCGCATCGTCGAAGATATAGGCGAGATTGTAGAGCAGCAGGTAACCGTAATAGCTAACCGTTGGCATTGGCTGCAGGCTCAGCAGTTGCGTATAGAGTGCCGGAAGGCCGGCTGTGCATAATAGTTCGACCATGTTAACCATCACGGCGACGACGGTCACGCCGGCCAGCGCGGCCCACAGTGACTGTGCATGCAGAACGTTTCGTACCCGCGCGTAAAGCGTCGGTTTGACGCTGTCGCTGATACTGAGTGAAATACCCTTGCCAAAGGCAAAGAAATCCTTGAGGTGGATCAAGCCGATCGATATCGCCAGGATAGCGATGATTATTTGTAACCAGCGCGCGAATCCGATGATTAAAAACAGGTTGAGCCAGGCCGCCATAAACACGAAATAAACCAGGCCGCTGACGAAGACGAAGGTTCCGGCAATCAAAACGATACGTCGCCGGTCGCGGATGTTGACCAGGATCGATAACAAAAATAACAGCACCCACATGGCGCACGGATTGAAACCATCGATCAGGCCGAGGACAATGGTAAAGACAGGCAGGCCGAGCTGATCGAGGGTAAAGACTCCGAACGGCGTCGCAATTTGATAACCCTGCGGGGCACTCGCGGGATCTGTTAACTGACGCTCGATCCAGTCGCCGCTACCCGCGGCCTCGGAAAAACCCGCGTAGAAAGAATCACAGATCAGAAACGAAGGAACCCCGGGACGATCTACGCCGTGTTGCCGGCTGAGATTCAGTAACTCCTGTCGTGCCTGTGGATCTGAACTGACTTCGTGGTAACGGATGGTCAGCTCGGGATAGCGATCTTGCAATGCGTCCAGGTAAGGCTTCGCATCGGCACAATGCGGGCAACCGTCGCGCACGTATACGTCCATGGCCGGACACGCCAGTTCGCCTGCCACCAGGGCCGGCGAGCCGAACAGGAGCAATAACAGCAACGCGGTTAGCCGCAAATTTATGTAGGCCGCGTGCAAAGGTCTGACAGGCAAGCTTTATCGGTCGCCAGGTTCAGGGCCGGGTTCTGGCCTCACGCCTGCGCTGTTGATCAACCAGGTGAACGATGTCGATGAACACTTCGCTGAAAAGATCCAGCACATCGTCGACGGTTAAAATGCCAACCAGTGCTTCGTCAATGTCGACAACGGGTAGTCGGCGAATACCCTTGTCACGCATGATTTCTATAGCATGCATCAGGTCGTCTTCCTCGTTTACGGTGGTCAACTCGTAACTCATCGCGTCACCCGCCCTCACGATTTCGGGGTCGACAGATTTAGCGACAATCTCGAGCGCGATATCGCGATCGGTCAGGATGCCTTTCGGGACCTGTTTGCCGTTTTGCGATCTAACGATGATGACATCGCCGACATTATATTCACGCATAATCTGGGCTGTTTCGGTGATTGACCCGTCTTCCTCGACGACGATAACCTCACGATTACAATATTCACCTACGCGCATGACATTCTCCTTTTATATTTATGCCAATAATCAGATTATGTTACCGCCGACTCAAACCTGCGTTGTTGACTGGAATCAAATCCTGCGCAACTCAATTGTATCGCTCACCTGTTGAATCAGATTCCTTACGAGGAGCTGCCCAGGGAAGAGGTCGTTCTGCCCGATCCTGATACCAAGGGGGCATTCGACGACCGCGCCACCCTGGCGAGCCGTACCTTCGTACCGAAACGATTTTAGCTAGTCGAGATCAGGCAAGCAGATCCGGCGCGTAGAAAACTACCCGCGTGGATTTTCTGTTGATTGTTGCCTGGGTTTATTACAGATCGGCGAGACGACGCGCGCGAAACGTGACCTGGTGGTTTCCTTCGCCTTCAGTGGCCTGCCCCTGGATCTGGTCTTCGCCGATTTCGCCTTCGAACTCAAGGTTCATTCGATCCGCCTTTTTGCCGAACATGGCGCGTGCCCTGCCGTGCGCAACATACTCGGCTGTCACCTTGACCCGATCGCCTGAAATTTGATATGTGCCAACCGCGTAATGATACCTCGAACCAGATCTGTACTTACCATCTTCCATAAATGCGGTTGACATGGATTCCCATCCATCGGGCGTGAGTATTTCCGTTTTCCAAATTCCGTTCAAACTCATCTTGTTTTCCCCATTTCAGATTTCGCGCCAGTATATGCCGAATACGATCCAAATTCATTAACTGAAAGCGGGCCAGAAGCGTTGTCGGCGATGGCCCCCTTGTCTCGAGCAGCAAAGACAGATTCGGTTGGTGGGTCGAATCACTGGCACATGGAGATCTAGCCGTGGTACGTAGGGCAATTGGAATTTAACTAAAATCGAGTGACCGCTTCGGTTTCTGCCGCCGATCCTGGATTTTTGAGGGTCGGCTTTTAGTGCACGCCGGTTTATTCAGGGCGAACGAACGGGCTAGATCCCTTCAAGCAACTGTTAGGTACCAATATCGAAAGTTTTTCCGGGGGCTCCGGTAATTTCGGTATCAAGTTCGGTAACATAGATTTTCGGAGTTCAACGCTCGGGTCCGGTTCGAGAGGTTCGGGCCAGGTCGGATTCCCATAACTAATTGGCACGGCGTTACAAGAGTCTCTTCTAATTCTGCGGCGCTGCCGAAGCTTGTTTGCGCTTAATCAACAATGAACGTACCAGGTCATCCCGCTCCATTTCGTCCATGGTTTCTTCCATGCGCCGGATAGAGTCAGTGATTTCCGGCAACACGATGTGATCCAGGGCATTGACCCGGCGCTGAGTTCGGCGAAACGCATCCGTCAATCGCAGCAGGTTGTTTTCCGCTGCGGCCAACTCGAGTAGAGTGATCAACAATTGCTGGAACATGGATACCGTCATATCCAGCTCCAGCGATACCTCGATGCCATCCCCTAGTTCGCGCGATGGTCGTGCGGGGACCGCTGCTGCGTCAACTAACCAATTGGTACCCATAAGGTTTTCTATTTGCCAGTGCGGTTGCGGCAAGCAGGTTTCCGAAACCGAGAAGCGGCGCAAACCGCTCAGGCCGTGGCGCATCGCGGCGCGATGCAGTTGTTGGCGTGCCCCGTCGAGAATCCGGTCGCGCTCCTTCACCAGTTGCTCGGTATGCCGTATCTGATCGAGCATAGAGTGCGCTAACAGGTCGCGACGTTCTTCGAGCACCGCCTTGCCTTCGCGTACGAGTTCCCGCTCGGCACGCCGTTCAAGCAGTTCAGTCTTGGACGAGGTTTCCTCAGCCATCACGATGCGGGGAGATATGTTCGCCTATCTGGGAATCGGACAACCTTACCAGGGTTTCATCAGGAAAGGATGACAACAGGCTCCAGCCGATATCAAAAGTCTCCTCCAGGGATCGCCTGTCATCGCTCTGGTGAATGAATTCACGGTCCATGCGTTCGCCGAAACGCAACAGGCGACGATCGTTTGCGGTCAGACCCTCTTCCCCGACCACACTGGATAACAGGCGTAGCTGATGTGCCTGAGCGTACGACGAATAAAGTTGTTGAGCAAATGCCGGATGATCTGCATGCGTCATGCCTTTGCCGATACCTTCATTCATCAATCGCGATAAACATGGCAGCAGCTTGATCGATGGGAATACGCCGCTTCGCTCCAGGTTGCGGTCGAGAACAATTTGACCCTCGGTGATGTAACCCGACAGATCGGGTATGGGGTGGGTGATGTCGTCGTTTGGCATACTCAAAATCGGCATCTGGGTAATTGAACCATGGCGTCCCTTGATACGCCCGGCTCGTTCGTAGATCGTGGCCAGGTCCGAATACATGTATCCTGGATAACCTTTGCGGCTCGGTATTTCTCCGTGACTCGACGACACTTCGCGCAGAGCCTCGCAGTAATTGGTGACGTCGGTCAGTATCACCAGCACGTGACGCCCTTCTTCATATGCCAGGTATTCGGCCGCGGTTAGCGCGATCCTCGGCGTCAACAGACGCTCTGCGCCGGCATCGCTGGCAAGATTGAGGAACAGGGCGATGCGTTCCATCGCGCCGTATTCATCCATTTCACGGCGGAAGTGCTCGGCGGTTTCAAAAGTCACGCCTATGGCCGCGAACACGATCGCAAATTCCTGTTCATCCGCGCCGCGCAATCGCGCAAAGCGCGCGATATTGGATGCCAGCCGGTCGTGACTCAGGCCACTACCGGAGAAAATCGGTAGCTTCTGTCCACGGACCAGCGAATTCATGGCATCGATAGCAGAAATCCCCGTCTCGATAAATTCGCTGGGCACTTCACGTCTGATCGGATTGATCGCTTCGCCGTCGACGCGCAGACGCTCGTGAGCGGCGATTCTCGGTCCACCGTCTATGGGTCGGCCAATACCATCGTAAACACGGCCCAACATGCCCGGGCCAACGTCGAGCAAGATGGGTTCGGACAGCAGGCGCAACCGACTTTCGCCCAGGGATAGCCCCTCAGTTCCCTGAAACACTTCTACGACTATATGCTCGCCAGCGATAGAGACGATGCGGCCGATGCGCGATTCGCCACCGTCTCTCACCAACACTTCAACGCGGTCATAAAGGCCAACTCCCTCCGCGTTGCGCACGAACACGAGAGGACCCTGAATACTGGTCAGGCCTCGATGCAGGATATGTTGCCGTGGATTGATCATTCACCTGCCTCTCGTGGGGCTGCCGACAACGCTGCGAACGCGGCATCCAGTTCGTGGGCCAGCTCGTCGAAAAGATCGAGGTCTTCGTTGGAGATATCTTCCCCCATGCGTCGAATCCGCCGAGTGACCGGCAGTGTCAACAAGGCATCCGGTTCAATGCCGTCTTTGACCGCTTGTTCGGCACGCACAATAAAATCACCAACCATTCTGAGCATGGCAATCTGCTTGTCTGGTGAACAATAACGATCGGTCTCGGAAAATGCAGACTGACGCAGCAGGGCTTCCACCATAACTTCGGCTTTCACCAGAATCAGCCGTTGATTCGCAGGCAATGCATCACGCCCGACAATCTTGACCATCTTTTCCAGGCGCGCCTGTTCCTGGATCAGTTCCAGCATTTGCGCACTATGCTCCGTCCAGCGCACACCGCCACCACGCTGTTGCCACCAACGCGCAGAATTTTCTACATACCCTGAGTAGCTCAACAGCGGGTGGATCGCGGGGTAGAAACGCGCCTGCGCGCGTGTTCGGTCCAGCGCCAAAAAACTTTTGGCATAGCGTCGTGAATGAGCCGTCACTGGCTCTGAAAAATCACCGCCTGGCGGTGATACCGTACCCACGACGGTCAACGACGATTCTTTACCCGCCAGCGTCGTGACACGACCGGCACGTTCAAAGAATTCAGCGAGCCGACTGGGGAGATAGGCGGGATAACCCTCTTCCGCGGGCAGTTCCTCCAGCCGCCCTGAAATCTCACGTAGCGCCTCGGCCCAGCGTGAAATCGAATCGGCAAACAGCGCCACATCGTAGCCCTGGTCACGAAAGTATTCACCGATGGTGATACCGGTGTAGATCGATGCTTCCCGTGCTGCCACCGGCATATTCGAGGTATTTGCGATGAGCACCGTGCGTTCCAGCAAACGGCGACCCGTGCGCGGATCCTCCAGTTTTGGAAACTCTTCCAGCACGTTGGCCATTTCGTTGCCGCGCTCGCCGCAGCCGATGTAAATAATAATGTCGGCGTCGCACCACTTGGCCAACGTCTGTTGCAGTACGGTCTTACCAGTGCCGAAGCCGCCTGGCATAGCGCTCGCTCCACCCTTGCTGATCGTGTAGAGGGTGTCGATCACGCGTTGGCCGGTAAGCAGCGGCTGTTCCGGTGTCCAGCGCTGTTTGACCGGACGCGGCATACGGATGGGCCAACGCCGGAGCATTGTTACCTCGTGTTCGCCTTGTTCGGTGCGAATGCGGGCAATGGGTTGCTCGAGCCGATACTCACCTTCGGGCGCTATCCAGATTACACGACCACCGTCTACTCCTTTCGGCACCAGGATGCGGTTAACCAGGTTCGGCGTTTCCTGCACTGCCCCCAGTCGGTGTCCACTGCTCACTTCGTCACCTGCGGTAACTTCAGCCTGAAAGTGCCAGGCACGTTCTCGATCCAGGTTGGGAATGTTGACACCGGCATGGACAAAGTCGCCCTGCCTGCTGGCGATTGCCTCCAGCGGTCGCTGGATTCCGTCGAACATGCGGCCGAGCATTCCCGGGCCCAAATCGACGGCCAACGGCAAACCACTACCTTTGATCAACACGCCTGGTTTTAAACCGGTGGTGTCTTCGAAGACCTGGACTGTGATGGAATCGGCATCGAGACGAATCACTTCCGCGGTAAGCCGGTCGTCTCCCACGACCACCGCTTCTTTCATGAAAAAATGACCCTCGGGTCGCGCTTTCAATACCGGGCCGTTAATCCAGAATACTTCGGCCTGCGCCTTCATTGCGGGGACTCCCCATTTTGTTCGTACAGCAGGTTGGACAACCGGCTCAAGACCGCGTCGGTCATTGCCGCGCTCTGCGAAGTCAGGCGACCGTCCAACACGTAGTCGCCCCACTCGATACAAATCCCAGGATCTGAGTCCGCATCAATAATTACCGAGCTGTCTGCAGGGCAGTCGCGTATCTCTTTTTTTAATTTCGCGCTGACGCTCTGCAGCGCACCCTTACCCAGGATGATGCGGAGCACGCTATCTCCAGCCCGTTCGAGTGCCAGCATCAACCAATAACGACACCATTCCCATTGTCGGTCCGGATCTTCCCAGGACTTGAAGTATCGGTCTGAAACAGCCTCGAGCACGCGTTGTTGAGACTCGACCAGGATTTCCCACTGTTGCCGGCGGAGATCCGAACGTGCCCGCGCCAGGTAGCGGCTCCGTTCGAGCGCAAGTCGGGTGCGCAACTGTTCGGCGCTATGCCGAAAGAGTTGGCGCGATTCAGCGTGAGCCCCTCCGCGGATACGCGCGATCTCGGCATCTCGACTGGTCGCGATATCACGCAACTCGGCATCGCAATCCTGCGCAATTTTGTCGAGAAAGAGCGCAACATGTTGCGGATCGAAATCAGTCGGTGAGCGTGTATCCATGCCGATCAGCTTAATCCCAACACGCGCCGCGCCGGTCCAACGACGCTATCCAGCGCGGGTTCTTTGGTGTCCATGGTGGGCACGGCAACAACCGGCGGTACAGGCTCGGTGGCAATCAGCTCCTGCAGGCGTGCCTGAATCACGTCGGCATGCGCTTGACCAAGGATGACCAGGTCCGAATTTCGCCGCGCCTCGTGCATTGCCCGCCATACGGCATCAGCTTCCACCGGCGTGACCTGTGGTTGCACTCCGACCAGCGCGAAACCGCTGGCCGTGACCGCTTCCCCGATGTAAGTGACGCGCAGCGTTGCCATCATCCCAGTCGATTAAGAATCATGATGGAGATGATCAAACCATAAATCGCGATCCCCTCTGCGAGGCCGACAATCACCAGGGTTCGTCCAAACAGGTCCGGCTTTTCAGCGATAGCGCCGATCGCGGCGGCACCCACACCGCCGACCGCTATGCCCGCGGCCAGGGCGGAGAGTCCTGTTGCCAGAGCGGCGGCCATGTAACCCCAGCGTAGAACGTCGGGATCCACCGCGGCTTCGGCGTCGGCAGCCAGCACGGTGGGTGGAAACAACAATAGCGATAGATAGGCGAGTGTAGCGATCAATGCCATGATCGCGGTGGCGCTCAATAATAATCTGATTTTATCTTGTAGCATTATTTCACTTCCTCATCAGGCAAACCGGGTATCTTTCGGTAATGTTAAGGGACGGAATGGCCGACCTTCCCCAACCAGGAAGCGTCGGAAGAATTCGAACATGACCAGGCGAGTGGTCTGAATGGAGACCACCAGCCCTTCCAGGGCAATGATGATTGCGTTGCCGATAACGAAAACAACAATCTTGCCTAACATACTTTCGGGCATTTCGGTGAGTGCTATTACCGCGACGCTCAAACCGGCATGGGCGAGGGCGAAGGCGCCCAGGCGCGCGAAGGAAAGTGTGTTGATGGCGAGCTGGAATACAATCTCCAGTAACTCGGCAAATTCCTTCAACACCGCAGGCAGCACCCCGACAATACCCTGCTTATGGTAACCCCGCGTGCCGACAGCGGTGAACAACCATGCCAGTGACGCGAACACCACCAGTAGTGCGGCGGTCACGGAAATCAGACCCAGAGGCAATGCGAGATACAGGGTTACGATTGGTGCTTCGACAGCCCACCAACGACGGATACGGCCACGCCACAGCGCCTGCAGCGCGTAAAGCAGCATGCTGGCCAAAATAACGGTGAATCCGAACACAATGGGAACGCCGAGCACCCACAACGGTGATTCGATGGGTCTGAGCCACAATGCAGGCAGAATATGCTCATTGGCAAACAGTGATCCATACAGGAATCCAAATGCCACCGAACTGATTCCGCCGGCAATCAGCAACTCCAACACCGGAACCCAACGGCGAGCGAAATAACCGATGACAATCAAAACCGCACCCTGTCCTACGTCGCCGAACATGTAACCGAACATCAATGGCGTCATGATGGCCAGCAACGGACTCGGGTCTACCTCGTTAGCAGCGGGTACGCCAAAACCCCGCACAAAGGTTTCAAACCGCTGTATCCACCGCGGATTATCGAGCTGCACCGGCGGTAATCCGTGATGTTGCGCCGACTCGCGGTTAATCAGGAATGGCACCTTGTTGGCGTGCAGGCTGGTTACCAATTCGTCGTAACGGGTCTCCGGGATCCATCCCCCAAGCCAGACAAAGCGTTTTCCCGTAAGCGAGTCCGCCAGCGTTTCGTTTACCCAGTGATGGCGATTGAGCAGCCACAGGTCGCCGGCGATACCAGTCCGTCGATTGAGATCCTCGAGCCTGGACACGAGTTTTTCATGGACCGACGCCTGTTCGGTCAGCATGCCACGCGCCTGTTCAAGGGCCTCGGAACTTGACGTCTTGAGTCCCGGTGGAACGCTGACGAAGCGCATGCCACGAGAATGAAAGCGGCGTTCCAGTTCGCCTAGCGCCTCTGCATCGGTGACGCCCACCACCAGAACGCGTTCTTTGCCGGGCTCGTCGCCATTGCCGTCATTTACCGGGTAGGCGCGCCCGATGATCTGTCCATGGCGCGCGTCCAGGACGTCGACATCATCCGCCGACCCCAGCGCGATGAACGGGGGAAATGCGCGAGCTGGATCATCCGCTAACAGCTCGATATCAAACTCTTTTACTGGTAACGACTCCAGGCAAACCACTAGCACCTCGAGCTCTTCGAGCCGGGTCTTCGCCTCTCGAATCTGTTTCGCGACGGGTTTAGCTTGTTGCAACCAGTCGAGACAACGTTGTTCCAGCTCCGGCAACACGAGCTCGGTGGACTCATTGCGCCGCGCCACGTCGACCTGGGTCATATCCGGTTTTGGCAACAATTGCGCGACCGCCTCCAGTTCCTGTTCCACGGCGACCAGTCGTTCCAACAGGTCGGACCCTGATGCCACTTCGAACGGGGTTTGTGTTCGATCATACTGGCGTAGTTCAATAACCTGTAAGCGACCGAGAATATCCAGGGCAGTAGCAACCGAACTACGATCAATCAGAATATCGACCCAGGTCATTTTTACTGGCCTGAACACTACGCCGCACTCCCCAGTATTTCCGGTCGCTCCCATCCACGGGAGCGCGCCACCAGGAATGCACGACAGCGTTCGAATTGCAGCAGTTCAAGCAGGCCGTAAATAAGAATCAGGCCAGCATGAAACGGGGCACCGCCAATCAGTCCGCGTACCTCGCGCGCGAATTCGTCGCGTAACCGCCATTGGGCGAGCAGGTCCACGGAATTCGTGCTGGCTGCCTGTTGGCGTAAATCGAGCAAGCGATCTCTGTGCCGAAGAATACATTTGGTGAGCCTTTTGAGCACGTAAGCTTCCCGTCCTGATACGGAGGGACAGACAGCGGCAAAGTCCAGCAGCCAGCGATCGTAGGGTGATGACGTAGACAGGTATTGATGGTAGGGAGTTTGCTCCAGGCGTCTGCTGCGTTCACCAGCGGGTAGCAAAAAGATCGGTTTTAGCGCCGCGTCGATTTGCTCTGGAGGCTCGACATCGGCTTCGCTGAGTAATCGCTGCGCCCACGGTAGATTGCCGGCCAGGTATAGCCAGCGTTTGACATCGCTCCAGCGGCCTGGCAGCAGACGTCCAACATCATTGAGCAAGCCCAGTAGCTGCTGTTGCAGGCGGTGTTCGAGCGTGACCGTGTCCGGTGAGCGCGGCAGATCCACCACCCAGTGGGCCAGGCCGTTACTTCGCATCCGCCCAATCAGGTTGTCGAGATCGCTGGCATCGGCGACATAATGCCACTGGGCCTCATTCGGCATGGCGCCGATGCGCGCTCTAATCCGTGCCTGTACGTTAGCGTATTGAAAAAATGAAAATCCAAACAAGATGATATTCTCAGATAACTCTAGTTGCTTGTAATAATCATTCTGTTGGACATAACTTCGTTTACCATGATCAAGATCAAATCTGTTCGAGTTTCTCGTGATAAAAGTTACTTAGGTGGAATAATTATGACGAATCCGATTCAACAGGTACTGGAGGCTGAACGGGAAGCCAAGGAGAGGATAGAACGCGCGCAGCGTGAAGCTGACGTGGCGGTCAGTGACACTCGACGATCGGCCAAGCAGTTGCTAAAGCATAACGAAAAACGCACTCAGCAAGCACTGGTGGGTTATGAAAAGAATCATAAAAAATTGACAGGAATCGAGGCCGGGCGATTACGCCAGGAGGCTAGCGCTGAACTGAAGCACGCCCAAACAATGGTTGACCAGAATTTTGAGGCCCTGGTCGATGATATTTTCAATGCCTTCTGGCCTGAATAAAGACCTGTAATCGCCGCTCAACTGCACAACCACAATAGCTACCGCGCCCGATGTACGCAGTACAGGGCGCAAGCTCATCTATTTCAATGCTTTCATGATTATCGTTTACCGGACCCAGGGTTGTAGCGACTAAAGTTGGTAGCAGTAACTAATGCCTTGAGAATATAGCCGGGATGGCTGGAAATTAATGGGGGCGACTGGAAAAATAGCGAAGATCACAATGAAATACCCCTGCCCCAGTCGCAGCAGGAGCAGGAGCAGGAGCAGGAGCAGGAGCAGGAGCAGGAGCAGGAGCAGACAAACATTACTCCCAGACGTTGGCGTTTTCGTCAAATCCGTCCCGCCGCACGCCGATAATGCAAAACCGGTGCTTGCTTGGTGCTTCCATCACCGTCCAGCGTTCCATAACCTCGACCACGGTCGCACCCAGTGCTTCGAGCCGCTTGACTTCAGCGGCGATATCGTCGGTTTCAATATCGATGTGAATCCGACTGGGGTGCTCGACCCTTTGCAAAATGATATGCGGATCGGCGGGATCGCTGTTTACATCTATGTAACGGTCTGTTCCATTGGGCTGCTCTGCCCTACCGCCCAGTGCCGCGGCCCAGAAGTCCGCCTCGCGTCCAAGGTCATCGGTCTGGCAATCAACGATAACGGTACCCAAGCGGCTTTTATGCATGGCTTCAGCCTCCGGTTTGTTCGCGGAATATCTTGATCAGCGAAGGTAACTCCTGGTCACCTTGTCCCGCCGCAATGCCCTGTTCGACCAGCCGGTGCATCAATTTCGGCAAATCGGCGGGAACTTTCAACTGTTCAAAGGTAACCATCATATCTCTGATCGCAGCCTCGTAGACGGTAAGTGAAGCGCCTCGATTGGAAAAGTCTCCGCTGCAAATGGTTTCGCTCGCAACCTTGACATAATCACCGACTACTTTTTGCGAAGTCGGCACCTGTTTGAAGTAAGCCTCGGCTGGAATACCGGCTCTCTCGGCGATCAAGGCACCGTAAATCATGCCGAACATAAATCCCTGGCGAGGCAGGAACAAAGCTGCAAACAATGCGGCCAGCGAGGCTACGTTCTCGCCGATAAAATCCGCCGCGGGCCCCATGGCTCGAATGATTGACTCGTTTTGTCGCCATACCTGTTCAGCTCCGGCTACCAGGATACAGGTTCCTTCCTTGCCTATCCCGGACGGGTAGGAACAGATCGCACCGACAACACAATCCGCATTGTTATCATGCAGCATCTGCTGCAGAGCGGTTGCCTCCGCGGCACTTCCGGTGGTCAGCTCGATAAACTGCTTGCCCGCTAATTCTGCGGCTTGCTCGGCCAGCATTGCCTCGGTGTCGGTATGCGTATTTATGCAAGTGATGATCGTGGAGCTGGCCGCGATTGCAGCGCTGACACTATCGGCCTGGCTGGCACCGGCGTCAACCAGCGGGGCCGCTTTGGCCGCGGATCGGTTCCACACGGTGACCGGGTAACCCGCGTCAAGCAAGGCGGAGGCCAATGCACTCCCCATGCCGCCTAGTCCAATCACGGTCACATTTTGCATGGCATCTTCTCCGCTTTAATAATTCCTGTTATCGCGCCAGGTTATTCAAGACCGCATTTCCTCAAGCCGTCCAGATAGGGATCCAGTCCACCTGCGTGTTTTGTCGGCAGATTTTTTTCAAGAAACCCGATCGACAGATCGGGTTTCGCTGCCAGCGCCAGGGCAAGGGACTGCTTCGCCTCGTCGATCCGCCCGAGATTGGCCAGCGCGGACGCCTTGACAGCATGCGGCCAGTAGCCGACCACATTTGGAATCTGCAGGGTACGATCGGCCCATTCCAGCGCGGTTTCGTGTTCCCGGCTGAGGATGCAGGTGAGTGCATGTACGATCGTAAATGCCCACATCATCGGATCGCGCGGGCTCATCGTGACCGCCTGCCTGGTGGTGAGCTTGGACTCCTCGAGTTCACCCGCGAGCGACAGCGCGAAGCCGAGTCCATGATAGGCCTGCGCAAAACAGGGATTCAGTTCGATCGATTTACGCAGTGCCGCAATCGACGCGTCATGATCGCCCAGCATCATGTGGATACGTCCGATCGCAAAATACGAAATCGCATCCCTGTCATCGCATTGCAGCGCCTTCTTCGCAGATTCGAGGCCTTCCTGTAAATAGGCATCCGGGTCCTCTGCAATACCCAGAATCACGAACTGGTAGCAGCAATAGGCATAGTAAGCATAGGACGGGGCAAACTTGGGGTCGGCGGCGGAAGAACGTTTAAACAGCTCCAGTGCGGTACGAATATCTTCCTCCTCGAAGGTCCACATGTGCCATAGAGCTCGTTGATACAGCTCCCAGGCATCGAGATTATCTGGCGATTTGTTAACCGCCCGCTCACGCTCGAAAGCGTTCAACTCGGGCTCGAGCGCCGAGGCAATAACCCGCACCATTTCATCCTGCAGATCGAAAATGTCCTCCATCTCGCGATCGTAGCGTTCGGCCCAGACGTGGTGGCCGGTTTCGGCATCAATGAGCTGCACGGTTACCCTCACCCGGTTGCCCGCCTTGCGCACGCTGCCTTCCAGCACGAATCGAACGCCAAGCTCGTTGGCCACCTGGCGTACATCGATCGCTATACCCTTGTAGGAAAAGGTGCTTTCGCGGGAGATAACCTTGAACGAACGAATCTTGGACAAAGCAGTGATCAAATCTTCGGTGATGCCGTCGCCGATAAAATCCTGGTCCGGGTCGTTACTCATGTTGGTCAGCGCCAACACGGCAATCGAGGGTTTTTCCGAATTCTTGCCTGATTTATTTTCGTCAACCTGACTCTCGACAACCGGCGACTCTGGAGTCCAGCGATAAATATGTACTGGCCGGCTGATATTCTTGAACTGCTCGAGCCCGCCATCGGTAAAATCAGCTTCCACCTTACCCAGGATTTGCTCGTAGACCGATGCCGAGATACAAATACCACCCTCGGGCGCCACCGCTTCCAGTCTCGCCGCCAGGTTAACCCCGTCCCCGTATACCTCGCCGCGGTCGACAATGACATCGCCGATATTTATGCCTATTCGTATCTGTACCTTTTCATCGTCACCGAAATCGGCGTTGCGGTTATTCAGCTCGTTTTGAATGGATATCGAGGCCTTGGCGGCGTCAACCGCACTGGAGAATTCAGCCAAAATGGCGTCACCGGCATAGCGTAAAACCGTACCGCCGGTTTCTGCGATTTGCTCACTGACATAATCCAGCAGTCCCATCACCCTGCGATGGGTGCCCTCCTCGTCATCACCGGTGAGTCGCGAATAGCCGGCAATGTCCGCATAGAGGATTGCCGTCAGTTTGCGCTTATAGGAGTCGTTTTCCATTGCCGATGTTCGCCCTGAATTCATTAACCTATAATTCCAGCACCAGAGCATACCCCAATCCCGTGGGCTGCTCATCATCTAAAGTAGTTCAATCAGTTTTTCGAAGACTCAATCAATCCTGAGCAATTACAAAAAAGTTTTCCCAGGCGCTAATGAAATCGAGAAACTTCGAGTACCATGCGCAGGCATAACAACATTCTGAATGGGAACCTGACATCGACGACTCGGCAATGCGCTGGAGACATACTCTTGCTGGAGCGCTTATCCTGTTGATGATCGTAGTCACGATCCTGACCGGACTCGATTTCCTCAAGCTCGCTTTCAACCCGTTGTGGATTGCCGGCATCGCCGCGTGGTCGGCGGCAGTGCTGTTATTCATCGATACGTCGCGGGTACTCAAGATCCAGGTGTCGCTGATCCTGTTGATCGGAATCGGTCTGCTCGTCTATGCCGGTAGACAGGCGGCGGCGGTCGATCTGGATACTGTCATCAGCTCGAATACCGGCCTGATGACAATGATTGCGGCGGTCGGCTTCCTGCGCCTGGTGGTGATTCCAGACACAGCTCAGAGCGAGGTCCTGCCCGTTGGCAGGAAGGCTTTTCTGCAAACGATTCTCGGGCTCAATATCGCCAGTTCGGTGATCAATATTTCGGCACCGATCCTGATCGCCGATCGTATTCATCAACAGCGTCCTCTAAAACGCTTCACCGCGCAGACCCTGACCCGGATTTTCTGCGGCGTATCCAGCTGGTCGCCCTTCTTTGGCGCCATGGCGGTGGTATTGACCTATGTCAGCGATGCCAGTCTGGGGTGGATAATTGTTGCGGGATTCCCGTTCATGCTGGCTGGATTTATCGGAGTTTACGCCGAAGCCCGGCTGCGTTATCCCGCCGAGACGGAAAACTTTGTCGGTTACCCCACCCATCTGAAGGCGCTGAAAGTACCGGTAGTTTTAATCATCACCGTAGTGTCGATGTCGCAATTGATGCCCACCACTCCGATCCTGATGTTGATCGCGATCAGCGCGTTACTGGTGACATCGTCAGTGCTGCTTAAGCGTCATGGAATGGCCGCTTCGATCGAAAGACTGCAGGCTTACGTGGTCACCGGCCTGCCCAGAATTGTCAATGAGCTCTGCCTGTTCCTGGCCGCCGGGGTGCTCGCCGCGGGAATTTCGGCGTTGATCCTGCACGGGGTATTCGATAACCCGTTCAACGAATTCGACTCTATCACCGCCGCCGAGGTACTGGGTCTCATGTTGTTGTGCGCATTCTTCGGCATTCATCCGATCATCATGATTTCAAGCTTTACGCCGATGATTCTGACACTGGATCCGGACCCGAACCTGCTCGCAGCTACCTTCCTGTTTGCCTGGCACCTCGGCACCTGTTCCAACCCCTTGTCGGGCACCAACCTGGTTTTCCAGGGGCGTTACGCTATCCCGGGATGGAAACTGGCCTTCTGGAACTGGCCCTATGCCGTTTCCATGCTAATCGTCGGCTCTCTGTGGTTGCAGGTCGTGGCTGATTTTTTCCCCTGATATCACTCGATTAACAACATCATGGGATCCGGGCAGTTGCGTTTGAAGTACTCGAGATCTGCCGCACGCACAACGCCCGGGTAATCGCCCCGATAACCCTGCATATCCTCGATTAACTGAAAATGCAGGTGGGGTGGCCAATTGCCGTTAACCGGCCGTGGGCCGAATTCTGCAATTTTGTCGCCTGCTGAAATGGACTTGCCATCGTGCAATCCCACCAGCGAAGCCTCGCTCAAATGGCCATAGAGGGTGTGAAACTCAAAATTCTCATACCGATGCCGCAGAATGATGACCGGTCCGTAATCCCCGGACATCTGCCGATTGGCAAAACTCTGCACTTCTCCATCAAGGGGTGCATAAATCGCCGTACCCGCGGGCATGAATACATCGACGCCAATGTGGATCGATCGTTCTTCGTCTCCCTGGAATAAATCGGTGTCCTTGTACATACCTCGCTTTTCGAGGTAACCGCCGACCCCGGCTATTACTCCTGCATTGGCCAACTTCTGCAGAATCGCCGCGTCCGGTTCGGCCTCGCTCAAGCCATTGAATTCCGGGTTCGCGATCGACAGATCCATGCGCAGCGTATTGTCCGCGGTTAGCGCCGGGTCAAACATGGGTGCGAACGCGCTGCGATTGTTGTTTATAAAATTATCGAGATTCATATAAGGCTCTCATCATTCACGCCGGTTTCAGCATGCCAAAAACCCGGCTCGCCAACGATACCGTCATCCCCACAACTATTCACGTTATTACCGCAGCTCTTCGCGTCATTGCGCCAATTTTCTAGTCATTCCCGCGAAAGCGGCGGTCCGACGTATCGGAATCTCGGCAGAAGCCATCCTTGCAAGATTCCCGCTTGCGCGGGAATGACTGAGGAGGCTGGAAAGATTCCCGTGCTTGCGCGGGGATGACTGGAAATCCGACGGGGGTGACTGGAAAGTCGGTGGGGATGACTGGAAAGTCGGTGGGGATGACTGGAAAACTGGTGGGGTGGCTGGAAAGTCGGTGAGGATGGCTGGAAAACTGGTGGGAGTGGCTGAGAAACGGACCGGCAAAATGCCTTGTGCCTTCATTTCCACGCAAAACGGGGTTGTTCATAGTGTGCGACACGGGTACTTCTGCCAAGCAACGCGACCTCGCGAAACTGGTAGGCGATAGCAGCACTGGGGGCGGCAAACCATTCGTCGCCGAGCGGCATTTTCAGCACCGGATGCTCACTCCCGGCGATTGTTTCGAGAATTGGTGCGTCATCGCGCATGAGCTCGTTGAGCGGTATACGGTGAACAAGATCGACTTCGCCGGGATTAGGCGTCAGCTCGACATTGCTGCCGCCCCAGACCACGACCGGTGTAATGACATAGCCCGATCGGGTAGCGTAATCATCGAGTCGACCCAGCACGCTGCCTGAATCCAGCCTCAGGTCGACCTCTTCCTCGAGCTCGCGCAAAGCGGCCTGTTCGACCGATTCACCGGGATCGACCCGCCCGCCCGGATAGGCACGTTGTCCGGCATGACTGGAAAGCCGGGGTGCACGGGTGGTCAGGATGTAAGCGGCCTCTTCCCGCGCATCGGCCGAGAAAGGGATATTGGCCATATTTGCCGGCTCGCTGCAGTCAACCAGCGTAAAAGCAACCGCCGCACGGGTATGTTCACGCGGTTCCAGCTCGGCGACATCGTGCTGACCGAGGTTGTGGACGATCAAGTCGAGTAGTGACTGGTCGAATTTATAGCTTGCTTGCATGATCAGATAAACGTATCGGTTAGCTGGAACATTACTTGCCGGTCTCTTGAGGAACTTTTTTATCGTCCACTGGTTACACCTCGGGCATCGTTATCGGCGCCTGCTGCAATCCAGTCAGAATTTCCTTCAGCTCGAGGATGTACTCCGACCAGTAACGGGGACTGTTAAACCACGGGAATGCAAGCGGGAACGCGGGGTCATCCCAACGCCGCGCCAGCCAGGCATTTAAGTGTACTAACCGCATCGCCCGCAACGGTTCGATCAATTTGAGTTCACCCGGATCGAACTCGTAAAACATTTCATAACCCTCGATTATTTCCAGCAACTGACGCTGCTGGTTACTGGTATCACCCGATAGCAACATCCGTAAATCCTGAATTGCAGGGCCGGAAATGGCATCGTCAAAATCGACGAAATACGGGCAATCGTCACGCCACAACACGTTGCCGCTGTGACAGTCACCATGCAAACTGATTTGCCGGTATGTCTCCGCATCAGGACGCCGTGTAACGACGGCATCCATGATTTCTCCGCTAATGGCGAGGTAAGCGGCTTCCAGGTCATGCGGGATAAAGCCGGCTTCGAGCAGATAAGCAACATTTCTCGCTGACTGCTCGACCGACAGATTTAGCCGGTGCTAGAAGCGAAAACCCTGCCCCGCGGCGTGGATGCGACCGATGAAGCGACCCAGCTGATGCAGATGATCCAGGTTATCGAGCTCCGGTGCGCGACCACCCTGGCGCGGATAAATCGAAAATATAAAATCGTCATGCAATGCCAGGGTCGGATACTCGTCACCCTCGTTGATTGTCAAAGGTGGCACCACCGGGATTTCGGCATCGAAGAGAAACCGGGTAAAGCGGTGCTCCTCGTCGATTTGTTGCTTATTCCAGCGGTCGGGCCGGTAAAACTTGACGATAACCGGATCTTCATCTTCGACACCCACCTGGTAGACGCGATTTTCATAGCTATTCAATGCCAGAATGCGAGCATCGCTGAGCCGACCGGTCGATTCGACCGCTGCAATGACATGATCGGGAGTAAGCCGGGTATAGGGGTGTGTCAGGGCCTCTTCAACAGGCTCTGGATTATCTTTATAGTTTCCGCTGAATCCCATTCGAGTGCTCCCAGGTAAGCGTAACGTAGTTTCCCTGGTAATCGACCAGATAGCTGGAAGGATACACGTAGACCTTCCAGTCTGTTGAAACTTTACCGTCGTAGTCGATTAAAAGCGGCAAGCCAGACTTAGTGCCCCGGATCAGTCAGCGAATCCCGCTCCTGAGTAGCCGGGGAATCATGCAAACTTACTCCAGTTGATCGAGCCAGTCGGCGACCACGCTGACCAGGGCGTCGCCCTGGTCGGTAAAGTAATGGTCCGCACCGGGCAGAACCATCTGTCGCGATTTGTCATTGCCGATCCCGTCGATCATCTCCTTGCGACCGGGTGCCAGACGAATTACCGCGGGATAATCTTTCTCACCGTACAAATCCAGTACCGGTATATGCATCCAGTCAAGCGGGAAAGCCTGGTGCATGGGTTGCTGATAATCGGTGGCCCCCATACCGAGGCCGATAAATGCATCGATATTACTGTCATTCTTCGCTCTGATCCAGTCCATCGCCATGTGCACGCCGCAACTGTGGGCCAGCAACACGACCCGCCAATTGCCGTTATCACGTAAAAAACGGATGCCGGCTTCAATACGCGCATGCGCGTAGTGAAAAATCGGCACATAATCATAGTATTTAGCGTCCTTGGGGAGCACCGGCATTTGCAGCGACAAGGTGCTGTAGCCACGTTCGACCAGTCCCACCCGCAACGGACTCACAGTATCGGCCCAATCGGGGTGAAACCCGCGGCCATGCAGAATCATCACCGCCACCGCGGAATCCTCGGCCTCGGTGAAAATACTCAGAAATTCCCGACCATCGGCTTCGAGCCATTCCGGCTCGCCATCCAGGATGACGTCGACTATCTCGTCGGCCAATCTTGCCTCGCGTTCAAAATCGGGTTCGGCCGCGACCGCCGGGCCGAGGAATAAAACGAACATGAGGATGCCCAGAATTCGCATGGCATTAGCGTTCATGTTCCATCAGCACGGGCTTGTCACGCTTTTCCAGCAATTGCTCCTCTGCCGACAACTGGTTTTCGGCGAACATGACTTTGAAACTCGTCCCATCCTCGGTCTGCTGTGCGCGTAACTTCTTGGCCCGCGTTTTGGCTGCGCGGAAAGCTTCGAATACTTCCAGCAGCTCAAGCTCCTTGACCAGGCCGAGTTTATCGCTGGAACGGATTTTAAACAGGTAATAAGGCATATCTGGAAACCTGGGTTACTCGTCAAACACTATTAATTCGTAGCCCAATTCTTCGTAGAGTTGAACCTGGCCGGGACCGGTAGGCGCCACGTTGACATAATCCGGGAAATCTTCGGCGGTGAAACCATACCAGCCAGCATGCGTCTCGCAGACATGTACCGGCACGTCAGCAGCCACCAGTGACTGCACCTGTTGATGAATATCGGCATGTTCACCCTGGTACTGCGTCTGCAAAGCGAACTCTTCCCTGCCATGCGAAACCACCGCAAACTCGGTGTCGGGGAACCTGGCACGAATCTTCCCGATTGCTTCACGTACCTCGGGCAAAAGATGCTCGAGCGCGGTATCGTCGGCTTCGACTATCTCAAACACAACGCCATGCGGAGGCTCGCTTCTCGCCAGTAATGCGTCGACATCTGCATTGGCCAGCACCGTTCCCGCAGAACATAACAAAGTTACGAGCGTTGCAATGATTACCCGCATACTCTCTCCGTAATCGGGCGGGTTTCAAATCTAGAGTCTATCGCGCGCTTCATCGATGCGATTATCAATAAAACCGCCAAAGAAGTCTTCAGACCAGATACCCACCAGCTTTTCACTCATTTCCACGCCTTCTGCATTCAAAAACACCAGGGTTGGCGTCAGTGAGACTTCGTATTTTGCGGCAAACTCGTTAGTAGTGACCGAGCGCCCGTCGAAATCAATCAGACTATCGAAGTCACTCAACGACACCATACGCAGCAGAATTTTTTCGTCGTAATCCGCGTTGCGTTGCATCGGTAACAGGAACAGTTCTTCAAGTTTGCGGCAATAAGCGCAGTCGTCGGCCGAAAACTCGATAACCAGAACCAGCCCCTTCTGTTTCGCGAGCAGGGATTCCGCGCGCAGATCGGCTGCCTGGATCATCGCGACTGAATCGGCGGCAGCCGGTCCGGCCAGTGAACAGGCTATCGCCAGGGGCAGCACAAGTCTGCTGCACAAGCTGCCAGTCCGCGCCAGGCGCTCACTGGCCAATCGCAAGACTATGCGTAAACCCCTGATGATAGCTATCCGTTATTAACTAGACGGCTTGGCAGTGGTCAGACCGAGATTCGACCAGTTTTGCATGCCGCCACGGTACCACTTGATCTTGTGCGCCGGGTAACCGAATTTAAGCAGGTTCTTGATGTTGTTAGGCGACTGACCGCACCACATACCGTTACAGAACATAACCAGGGTTTTCGCGTTACTGTAGTCCCATAATCCTTCGAGAGAAGTAGCGCCAAACCGATCCAACATGATTTCTCCGATCGAAATCGGATCGGCACCTTTGGCCGGATTCAAGGCAGTCCAGGGAATGTTGACAGCCCCGGGAATAGTGCCTTTCTGTACCCAGTCGGGTGTGCGCGAGTCAACCACCAGGATGGAGTCATCACCCTTGCTCATCTTCACCAGGTAATCGATGATTTCATTTTCACCGAGGGTTTCTATGCCCGGTGCCAACACGATTGGCTGTATACAAAACGGTGGGCAGGGACGCGAGGTCTTGGCAAACGCAGGAATTACCACGGCCTTGTTGTTCTGGTCGCGCATGATCTTGACCGATTTTCCGCCATGCTTGACGGTTGCATCCATCATGCTGGCTGATATACCGACCGGCTTATCAGCTGCAGTACCAGCGCCAGTCCAAATCAGGCCGGTAGTGAGCAAAATTGTTGTTAATAGTTTTAATTTCATCTTGATTCTCCTGAGGGAATTCTAAATTTTCAGTTTGTTATGACTCCACCCCTAATCACAATCAGGTTCTTCCTCTTCCTCTTCTTCTCCTTTGTTTTCACTGTTCTGGTCTTCTTCGCTACCGGCGGCAACCGTGTAGCATTGTTGGGTCGATTCGATAAGATAATCGAATCTATCCAGCGGTGACCAGGCCAGTGCCGTGGAAAAGATAGCCGTTTGGAAGGTAATAAAAAACACCAGTAGCAGCTGTTTCATTGTGATATCTCTCCATTCGACGATACGGACGGTGCAAGGTAATCAAAAAAGCATCCAATAGCCTATACCTATCATTAGGTATTTAACCACCTGAGCCTGGCCAAATAATGGGTATTGGGAAATTGAATGAATGAAATTGATGCGGTTAATACTCTCATCCGCGCAGAATTCCAGCGATATCACGCTCCCTGGTTTTCAGCCCCGGCATGGAGCCTGCAGGTCCGTGGTCCCGATTCCCATGTAATCGGCAAGCACGAACAGTAAAATCATCTGCTAAAAACCGTCTATCCAGAAATCGATATTTACGCGCATGCCGGATCGATTGCACAATTCCGTACTGGCGGAATGCAAAAACCACCGGCCACTATGGATCCAAAGCAATACGAACAGTTTTACAAGTAATGGCAGCAAATGATGCCGGAACAGCGGCCGGGAAGTCATGCGATACATCTCGGCACGCGCCGAGCATCTTGGTTAAACCGGATTTGATACAGATATCTGGGGATATGATTCATTTCATGATTAAATACAGCAAAACAGGAGGAGACACCCTATGCAACATTCGATGAAAACCACGTTACTCGCCGCAACATTTGCAATCTTCAGCAGCGGTTACCTTACTACAGCAAACGCTGCTGATGCGGTAGCCGCGATTGCAGCCGCCAAGGAAGCGCAGAAACAGGCCAATTCGGTCGGCGGTGAATGGCGCGACACCGGCAAGATGATCAAGAAGGCGGAGAAACTGTTAAAAGAAGGCAAAGCCGAGGAAGCCGCTAAACTGGCGCAACAGGCCGAGGCCCAGGGTATGCTGGGTTACATGCAGGCGACCTCGCAAACCAGCGATAACCTTCATATCTAGATCTTAACTCATCGGCAAACTGCCGGATGGAGCAATAGCCATCCGGCAGTTAAAGAACACTATTGTGGCGCGAGACGCCAGCCTTGCTCTGTTTTATGCAGCGTAACCTTGTCGACCTTGTGAATCCGGTCACCCACTTCAAACTGTCCGAAATTTGACTGGATAGCAGCCAGCACCAGCTTCGAGCCGAACATTCCGTATTGCGGCCCTGTAGGATCGGCACGAATTTCCCGCATCACGTCGCTGAAACTCTTCTGAAATACCAGGTCGTACTCGATGTCGACGATATAAACGTTATCGCTTTCTCTGAAACCATTGGTCTTGGTGAAGTTTTCCAGCTCAAACAAATCGCCGAGGCCATCGCTCAGAACGCGGTCGCGTACCATGGTTTCGATGGCCTTGACTTCTGGTACCCCGGAACAGGCACCCAGGGTGACCGAGAACAGTATCAGGATGACCAGCTTGCGCATAATCCAGGCGCCTCTCTACTGGGTTGCCGCGGCATCGGGACTCGCCTGCCCCTGCGCCGACATCATTTCCTGCCATTGCTTGTAAAACTGTTCGTATTGCTTTGGATCCATAATGGCCGGTGGTTTTTGCATTCCGCCAGGCGGGTTCATCGCTCCGGGGTTCATCATCCCCGGCATCTGCGGCATCATACCCATCGGCGGCATTCCCATTCCCGGCGTTCCAATCGGCGGTAACCCCGGGCCTGGTGCTCCCATGCCGGGCATCATCCCCATTCCAGGCATCATCCCCACTCCAGGCATCATCCCCATTCCAGGCATCATCCCCATTCCAGGCATCATCCCCATTCCAGGCATTCCTCCCATTCCAGGCATCATCCCCATTCCAGGCATTCCTCCCATTCCAGGCATCATCCCCATTCCAGGCATTCCTCCCATTCCAGGCATTCCTCCCATTCCAGGCATCATCCCCATTCCAGGCATTCCTCCCATTCCAGGCATCCCCCCCATTCCAGGCATTCCTCCCATTCCAGGCATTCCTCCCATTCCAGGCATCATCCCCGTCATCGGCGCCATCATCATCCCGGTCATTGGATTCATCATCCCCATCATCGGCGCCATCATCATCCCGGTCATCGGATTCATCATTCCAGTCATCGGCGCCATCATCATCCCGGTCATCGGATTCATCATCCCCATCATCGGCGCCATCATCATCCCGGTCATCGGATTTATCATCGAGGTCATCGGTGCCATCATTCCGGTGTAGGCCTGGGGATTTGTCATTTGCATCATCGGGTCCATGGCATGCATCATGCCCCCAAAATCCTTCTGGTAGCGCGCAATATCCTCGCCGGTATGACAGCCGACACAGCTGGCGATAGCCGGTTGACCCTGTAGCTCCCCGCTCATCATGCTATTCATCAGTTTCATCCAGACGTTCGGATCCATCGACTTTTGCATCGCATACGACAGGTTTTCATGCCCCGACGCCGGGTTTGTGTCTTCGCCAGCAGGTTCCGTTGCCATGGCCGGTCCAGATAACACGCCGAGCAACAAAGCCAGCAGAGTATTGGTAATTCGGATTTTCATAGTGAACTCCAGAGTGTTCGTTTAAATACTGGCGACAACCATTGGTGACCAGTCATCGACGGTTATGCCCGGTCAAAAATCGCCGGTTGCGGCCCCTTCCATAATGTAGCGGATTCCGTCTCGAATTCTGATCGCTTCTGCGCGCAACTCCTCGTCCAGAACGCTATTCGGATTTTGCGCCAGATTGAGCCAGTTGACATCCCAGTCAAGCGTCATCACCCAGATCTTTCCGGCAGCATCTTCGATCAACGCGATTCGACAGGGAATGAAGACTATAAATTCCGGTGCAAAATCCAGCACCTTGCGCGCCACCATGGCATCACAAAAATTAAAAATCTCGACGCGCGGTGTCTCTTCACCGGTTATGGCGGTGATATCCTTCCACAGTGGGCTGTGACCGACAAACTTGAAATTAATTTCATTAGCGCGCAATTTCATCGATTCGATAGCGTCATCGAAAGAAACATCTTCGGCTACCGGCATCTTGTCCGCCATGATCGAAATCATATCGCGCAGAGATAGCGGACTAAGCATCATCAGGCTTTGATAGAGGTTGCGCTTGGCCTCATCCGATAATGAATCCGACACGGTATTGGCGGGTACATCACGCCTGGTCTGTGAAGGAATCCACATCCTCGCCTGGTTGGCACCACCGAACATACCCTCGAGTATCTGGGTATTGGTGGCACGCAGCATCGCGTCCAGAATATCGAACCGGGTGGCCTCATCGATCGGGGCATTCATGAAATGATTCGCCATCATCATCCACTGCATATTCATCCACTCGGCGGACATCCCCTGGGAATTGATATTGGCGGAAATCGCAGGCGCGGTATTTGCCATCCACGGAAACAGGTAGAGTGGATTCTGCAGCGGGTTTGGCGCCTGGGCATTGCATTGCGCGTCCCCGGGGGCACAATTTTCCTGAGCGGCTGCGGGCTGCAGGTAGAACGACAGCAGAACCACTGTCATAGCGATTAAACGAACCGACATTTGGCGTCCCCTGTTTATTGTTAGCTGTTAATGCGGATAATGCACCTTACCAATCCGGGATCATAGATCAAATATCCACTAGGGCATACAAAACAGGAAAATCTACCCGGGTCTTGACATACTTTACCCAAATTGGGGTATAGTATTCGTTCGCATGAATAAGTTACTTTTCGTGCGACATAATTTCGGTCGAAGTAATTCGGCACTAAAACTATAAATTGCAGCCTGCCAGCTAAAGCGGGAAAACAGCAATTACCGAGGAGGACGAGCATGACAATGAAAAAAGTAACTGGCGGAATAGTATCGACTGCACTGTTTTGCTGTATTTCAGTTATTGGCAGCATTTCGGTCGCGAACGCCGATGCAATCGCCGACGGCAAAAAGGTAGCCTTCGACCGCAAGAAAGGTAATTGCCTGGCCTGTCACATGATGTCCGACGGCACTTTACCCGGTAACATTGGCCCCCCATTGATCGCCATGAAGGCGCGCTTCCCCGATAAGGCAAAACTGAGAGCGCAAATCTGGGACCCGACAGTCGCTAATCCAAATACCATCATGCCTCCTTTCGGGAAGCACGGAGTCCTGACAGAAAAGGAAGTGGACCTCGTTACCGAGTTTGTCTACACCCTTTAATACCGCATGAATAACATCGCACGAGGAATTTTAAGATGAACCTTTTACGTCGAAAGTTTTTAAAATCAGCAACTTATGTCGGTGCCACGGCAACAGCCATCGGTGCCGGAGTGCTGGTCCCGCAACGCGTGCTCGGCGCTTATAACGCCGCGGCCTTTGATGCCAAGGATACGAATGCCGCCATCACTGCCACTATGGGCTCCAGCGAGCATACCGCTTCCGATGCAATCAAGCTGAAAGCCCCCGATATCGCCGAAAATGGCGCGGTGGTTCCGGTCACCGTATCTTCAAGCATGAGCAACGTCGAGGCAATATCGATTGTTGCCACCGGCAACGCGACACCGCTGACGTCTAGTTATCAACTGTCCCCCGCCTGTGAAGCCTTTGTTTCAACCCGTATCAAAATGGGTAAAACCGCTGATGTCATCGCGGTAGTCAAGGCGGATGGCAAACTTTACTCCGCGACCAAGGAAGTAAAAGTCACCATCGGCGGCTGCGGCGGTTAATTTTAGATTTATAAAGAATTGGAGAAATACTCATGGCTATAAAGATCCGTGCAAAAACAAAGGGTGACGTAACAACCGTCAAAACACTGATGAGTCACCCCATGGAAACCGGCTTGCGCAAAGATTCCAAGACCGGCGAGAAAATCCCGGCAAACCACATTACCGAGGTTACCGCTGAACATAACGGCAACGTGGTGATGACCGCTAACTGGGGTGGCGCCATTTCGAAAAACCCTTACCTCTCCTTTAAGTTCAAAGGCGCCGCTTCGGGTGACAAGGTAAAAATCACCTGGGTCGATAATATGGGCAAGGGTGACAGCGCTGAAGCCGCTATCAAATAAATTGCGGCCAAAAAATAATTACGAGGAGGAACTGTGATGAAAAAACTACTGACCGGCGCAGGCATAGCGTTGCTACTTGCTTTGCCTTTGACCACGATGGCGACACCGCAACAGGACCTGGAGGAGTTTCAGAATTACTACGAGAAGCGCTTCCCTGGCACTCCGTTCGATGATTTCATCAACGGGGTTTACTCGATCGACCCTGCATCTCGCGAGCAATGGGAAGAAATCGAAGAGTTTCCACCCTACGAACTCAGTATCAGCAAGGGCGAGGAACTGTTCAACAGGCCGTTTGCCAACGGCAAGACCTATGCCAGCTGTTTTGCCAATGGCGGTATCGGCATCCGCCAGAACTATCCCTACTTCGATACCAGTCGGGGTGAAATCATTACGCTCGAACTGGCGATCAACGAATGTCGCGAGGCGAATGGCGAAAAACCGCTGAAGTGGAAAAAAGGACCTATCGCGCATATTTCAGCGTACATGGCCTATACCTCGCGCGGTAAGGTTTTTGATATCAAGATCCCGGACGATCCGCGTGCGGTCGCTGCCTACGAGCGTGGTAAAAAACATTTTTACCAGAAGCGCGGCCAGCTCAACATGGCCTGTGCCGATTGCCACAAGTTTTACTCGGGCAACATGGTACGCGCCGATCTGCTGAGTCCGGCACTGGGACATTTGAGCCATTTCCCGGTGTATCGCTCTAAATGGGGCGGCATGGGTACGACCCATCGGCGCTATGGCGGTTGTAACCAGCAGGTGCGCGCCAAGGCCTACAAGGCACAAAGCGCCGAGTACCGCGCGCTGGAGTACTTCCACACCTATATGAGCAACGGACTCACGGTAAACGGTCCCGGTGCCAGGAAGTAAGGCCCCATTAAATATAACCAGTTTTTTCACGCTTTCGATGCCGGGTTTTTTACCCGGCATTTTTTTATCCCTAAAGAGGTAGAACACTATCAAACTGGGCAGTTTTCTCAAACTTTTATTTATTTTAAGGTTTGCACCATGTTTTCGATCGTCTTGTATCGATCGATTGATATAGATCGATTGATATAGATCAAGTAGCGTCGACAGGAATTCTTTAAAACACACAGGGCGTGTTGCAAACCTTTAATCAACATAGGAATTTTTTCAATATGTCCGAATACACCGAAAAATTTGACGCTACGGGACTCAACTGCCCGCTTCCGATCCTCAGGTCCAAAAAAGTTCTCACTTCCATGAATAGCGGCGACGTACTCTACGTCATTGCCACCGATTCGGGATCAGTCAAGGACTTCGACGCCTTCTGCAAACAGACTGGCAACGAACTACTCGAAAGTTCGGAGGCCGACGGCAAGTATCACTACTACATCAAAAAAGCCTGAGGCCCGGCCTCTCCTACCCACAACATTTCGGAGCTGATGTATGTCTGAAAAGAAACTGGCGATTATCGCCACCAAGGGAACGCTGGACTGGGCTTACCCACCCTTCATTCTCGCATCCACCGCGGCCGCTATCGGTTACGACACCCAGATATTTTTCACCTTCTACGGACTTCAGCTACTCAAAAAGGACCTCGATCTCAAGGTATCACCGCTGGGTAATCCCGGTATGCCGATGCCGATGAAGATGGATAAATGGTTCCCGACTATCGGCACCGCCATCCCCGGCATGGAAGCGATGATGACCGGTATGATGAAGTCGAAGATGAAGTCCAAGGGCGTCGCCAGCGTCGCCGACTTGCGCGAAATGTGCCTCGAAGCCGATGTCAAAATGATCGCCTGCCAAATGACCGTCGACCTGTTCGACATGCAGCCGAGCGAGTTTATCGACGGTATCGACTATGCGGGCGCAACCACCTTTTTTGAATTTGCCGGTGAATCAGACGTCAACCTGTTTATCTAGCAATAATTATTTCAATAAAACCGAGCGAACACGAGGAGGAAGTTATGATGAGGGTTCGACTTAAATTTCTGACCGGTGCACTGGTTGCACTCACATTCCCGGCAACGGTCTGGGCCACCAACGGCTATTTCAGTCACGGCACCAGCCTCGCCGAAAAAGTGCTGGCCGGGGCCGGTGTCGCCTTTTCACAGGATACGCTCGCGGCGTCTAACAACCCCGCCGGCATGGTCTGGCAGGGCTCGCGCTACGATATCGGTATAGCCGCGTTTGCCCCGGACCGCTCATACGATGCTACAGGTGGCCCGGCAGTGCCGGCAGGCACTCCCTGCGGCGCGAACTGTCCGTTTAGCATCGGCCCCCAGGACAGGGACAGCGGCAACGATATATTTCTTATCCCCCAGTTCGGTTATAACTGGGCGATCAACGATGACAGCACAGTGGGCGTTTCGATTTTCGGCAACGGTGGCCTGAATACCAGTTACTCTGGTGGAACCGCCACGCTGGGCACACCCAGTGGGACCAACGCCGAGTTGCCTGGCACCTTCGGTGACCGCAACGCCGGCGTCGACCTGGCCCAGCTATTCCTGTCCGCCACCTATGCCAGGAAAATCACCGAAAACTCCTCCTTTGGCATCAGCGGAATCGGTGTCTACCAGCGTTTCAAGGTCAGGGGTCTCGGCAATTTTGCCAACTTTTCCCAGGATGCGGAAAATCTCAGCGACAATGGCTACGACCATTCCACCGGTCTGGGTGTTCGCGTCGGCGTGCAGGCTGAAATCGTGCCGGGTTGGCGCATCGGGGCCGCCTACCAGCCCAAAATTGACATGGAAGAATTCGACGATTACTCAGGGCTGTTTGCCGAGGACGGTGATTTTGACATTCCGTCGAATTATACGGTTGGTCTCGCTGTCGACATCGGTAAAACCGGCGTACTGGTGGTTGATGTACAACAGATCAACTACGAAGACGTCGATGCCGTATCAAATTCGATTTCACCCTTAACCGACGGCAGCTGTGCCCCGGGCGGTACCGGTGATGGCTGCCTCGGCGGCAGCGACGGCGCTGGATTTGGCTGGGAGGACATGACTATCGTCAAGGTCGGTTTCCAGTGGGATTACTTCGACACTACCTGGCGGGTAGGTTACAGCACCGGCGATCAGCCCATCCCGGACGACGAGACACTGTCTAATATCCTGGCCCCCGGCGTCATCGAAGAACACTTTACCGCCGGTTTCACCAAGAACATTGATGACAACAGCTCGTTCAACTTTGCCGCCATGTACGCCCCCAATAATTCGGTCAAGGGCGACAGTCCCTTCGATCCAACGCAGGAAATCGAGATCGAAATGGATCAGTGGGAACTGGCCTGGTCGTATAGTCGCAACATTCGCTAGTCAGCTTGCGTTAGAAATATCTGCAACAGACGAGCAGCCGTCGCAAGGCGGTTGCTCGTCACCACTTCCCCCACTATCTGATTGCTGAAATGAAACTTTTAAATATTTCGCCGCTGATGATCCGGGTTCTGGGTCTGATGCTGTTGCTCGCCGGTCCTGTTGCGATTGCCGCAGACGGACTGAAACCTTTTATGCTGGCAGCCACTATCGACAACAGGACAATTGCCGAAGTCAGCACAGAAGTCGAAGCTAAACTGCAAGATGCCGGCTTCGATCTTATCGGGCAATACTCGCCTTATGAAGATACAGCCATACTGGTTTTTTCCAGTTTAGAACTACGCGAGCTCGCAACCCGCAGCAAGCGCGGCGGTTACGGTGCCGTAATTCGGGTTTCACTTACCCGCAACAATGACAAAATTGAATTCGCTTATACCAACCCGCTTTACTGGGCCAGCGCCTATCGCATGCAGACGGATGCCGCATCGGTCGCAACACAATTGAAATCAACCCTGGGATTCGAGCAGAGCTTCGGTAGCGGCGACCTGTCACTGAGCGCGAGTGATTTACGCGAGTATCACTACACCTTCATGATGGAATATTTTGACGATCCCAGCGTGCTGAATTATTTCGATTCACACCAACAGGCCGTAGCAACCGTGCGCGAAAACCTGGCCAAACGGGTTTCAGCGTCAAACCAGGTTTTCGAACTCGAGCTGGGTACCGATATCAACAGTAAGCAAATGACCCTGTTTGGTGTCGGACTCTCCGGCGTCGATGCTGACGACTGCAGCAGCGACCCTTACATCATGAGTCGTATCGATAAGGATTCGCCCCGACATAGAGCCCACCTGCCTTATGAAATCCTGGTTTACGGTGACCAGGTCGAAGCACTGTACGGTAGATTCAGAATCGCGCTCAGCTGGCCGCATTTACCGATGATAGCCAGCGATACAGGCGCTACTTTTTTCAGTATCATGTGCGCGCCGGGTGCGATCGAAGACGCGCTGACAGCAATTGCGGGCGGCAGTCGAAAGAAGTCAGGCTCCGAAAAATAGCGTTATAATTTTCAGACACGATTCAGCTTCAGGGAAACTCAGTTGCATGCAACTCGATCTTTACTCACAATCACTGATTTGGGCTTTCGGTTTGTCAGTGATCTTCGGTGCGATTGCCAACAAAGCCAATTTCTGCACCATGGGCGCCGTATCCGACTGGATTAACATCGGTGACCTGAGTCGCATGCGTTCGTGGATGCTCGCGATCGCGACCGCAATCCTGGGCGTTGGCCTGCTCGAGTATGCGGGCAGTATCGACTTATCCCTGACTACTAGTAACGAAACTTCCAACCCGCCTTACCGCAGCGCTAATTTCATCTGGTTACGCCACCTGGCAGGTGGGCTGATGTTCGGCGTCGGCATGACCCTGGCGAGCGGCTGTGGCAACAAGACCCTGGTGCGCCTGGGCGAAGGAAATATGAAATCGCTGGTGGTTTTATCGATTATGGGTATAGCCGCCTGGTGGATGCTGTTTTCCGATTTCGGTTACGATGTGTTTCTACAGTGGATGCTGCCGCTTAGCATCGATTTTGCCAACCAGGGCATTCCCGGCCAGGATATCGGCGCAGTACTGGCCGGCATCAGCGGGATCGAGGGCTCTGCCGGACTGGGACTGATCGTCGCTCTGCTGGCGGGGCTTGCCCTGCTCTGGTGGATCCTGCGCAGCGCGGATTTTCGCGGCAATCTCGAATTGATGGCGGCCGGTATCATCATTGGCCTGCTTATAGTAATCGGCTGGTATGTAACCGCCGGTCCGGGCGGCATCGAACTGCTGGACGAGCTCGAATTCATGGACGAGAAACCGTTTTTTACCGGCGCGCAGTCGCTCACTTTCATCGGCCCCACCGGGCACATCGCTCAGTATCTGAAAGAGGGTTTTTCTGCGGTATTCCTGACCTTCGGCGTCGCCACCGTTATCGGTGTCGTGCTGGGGTCACTGCTCTATACAGTGCTATTTCGCAAGGTTCGTATCGAATGGTTTGTGTCCTGGCACGATTTTATGATGCATGTAATCGGCGCGATTCTGATGGGCGTCGGCGGAGTGCTGGCGATGGGTTGCACCATCGGCCAGGGGATTACCGGGGTGTCGACGCTGGCGCTGGGTTCGATCCTGACGATCCTGTCGATTATCGGCGGCAGCGCGGCGACGATGAAATACCAGTATTACCTTATGATGCGTGAAGATGACTAGAAGGGATATACCGGCTCAACAGCAAATTTGCTAATCTAGGCACCAATTTACTTAACCTGATCCAGGAGTTTACGATGAATCAAGCCTATCGTGACGCCATCACCAAGATGGAAGAAATGAAAGTACAGCAGGAATATATTCTTGGCTGGCAAGGTGGTTTTCTGGGGCACCCGCAACGCGAAGAACAGCGCCTGACCGAAGCCTATGAAGCAGGCTACGAGGACGGCAGCGCCAAATCCAGCGACAATTTTTCGAACTGGACCGAGGCCTGATCCATCAAATTTGTCATCCCCGCGCAAGCGGCCCCCCAGCGCACGCTGGGTTGACGTATCGGGATCTTGAAATAGCGGCGTTTTTGTAAGATCCCGATACGTCGGACCGCCGCTTGCGCGGGGATGACTGGGCTTATTTTTTCGGTTCAAGCCTGGTACCGCGCAATGAAATATGGCACGAGACCGCAGCCCCCACTGTGCTAACTAACTGGTTTCGAGACTTACCAAGCCGGATAAAGAACGTTTCAACGCCATTTCAATCTCGGGGGCTTCGCGACCGACTATGTAATCGGGTATCCAGCGCTTGTCGCGCTCGCCCATGGCATCCTGCAGGTAGTCGCCGAGGCGGCAGCGCATCGCAAAACTGCCACCCTCCTCGTCACTGAAACTGAAACCCGCATAGTCCTGTGAGCGCTGATTGAGCTTGTCGACGAAGGCGGCCTGATACTCGGCCTTGCCCTGCACATCGATGCGACTGTCTTCGAGCATTCGCGCCATGTCCCTGACCAGGCTTTCGATAAATTCGCTACGCTGTTCGTGGTCGGTCTGCGGGTACAACCAGCGATCGCAGAAATGCACCAGGTAGCAGACCACTTCTTCGAGGATATCGACTCGCTGTCCCTGGGTCGTGGTCTCGAAGTTTTCGTTTTCGAGGTTGAGCAGAACATTGGCTGCCAGTTTCCAGATCGTCGCACCGATCGCATTGGCCATTTGCGGCAGCGATCTGGGCGCCGCGGCTTGGTTCCAGTTTTTCTTGACTCGTACCATCAGTATCGATAAATCCGTTGCTTATTTTCGCTGTGCTTTAATCCAGTCGATAACATTATGCACCAGTGCTTCTTCATGACCCTGAAAAAAATGACCCGCGCCGTCGACTCTCGTCTGACGGTATTTACCGGACGCAGCCTTGTTACCCGCTGCGGCGCGAAGCTCGACTGATTCCAGCACCGGCTCGAGATCCTTACTTCCATACAGATCGAGTACGGGCGCTTTTACCTTCGCCAGCGCGTCTATATTTCGAGTACCGTCAATTCCGGGACTCATGCCGATAATTACCAGCGAATTGACTGCACTGTTCTCGGTTTGCGCCATGTAGTAGCTGGCCATGCCGGCGCCCATGCTGTGCGCTACCAGCGTGACCTGGCGATAACCTGCGTTATCGAGATAATCCAGCGCCGTATCGATTCGTCCCGGGACTTCGTCAAACAGGATGGCATATTCACGCGGATCGGCATCATTTGCCAGAATCGGCATTTGCAGCGATAGCGTGGTAATGTTCTGCTCGAGCAGGCTTGCTCGCAACGGATATATCACATCGGGCCAATTAGGGTGCACGCCGATGCCATGGATTAAAATCACCGCCTCACCCGAACTGGGGTCACCTTCAGTCAGGACACTCAGGAACTCATGCCCGCTGTCATCAATCAACCATACTTCTTCGCCATCGAGTAAACCATCGATTACCTGCTCGGCCCAGCGCCTTTCCTTGGCGACATCGGAATTGGTCGCAGCCGCAGGCATCAACACAGATACGGTAAGCAGCGCAAGCGACAACGCGAATATTTTTAGAGTCATTCCTGGCGCCATATGTCCTCCCAGCTAAATCACTGATATATATAGAATTGCAACTTAAGATCGAGCGCATGATAACGCTATTTGCAGCGCGAATCCCTACCCAATATGGGTACCTGATAACGATCCATGCTAGCCTGACGGGGAGCATCACTTCGAGCCAGATTCGGTTAGAATCCACTGCATTCTCTATACGAGCCAGGTAATGGAAAAAAACATACTGGAAGTTAAACCGGGCAGCTTTATATTCGCTATGGAAAACGCCCTCGCGCTCGATATCTGTAGCGAAATGATCGAACGCTTTGAAAAACACCGGGACGAACAATATCCCGGGCGCATCGGTCAGACCATGGATCACGACGAGTCGGTCAAGCGTTCCACCGACCTGGTGTTAAGCGGCAAGCCCCATTGGCAGGACCTGGACCGTGAGTTGTTTCGCTCGCTAAATCAGGCGCTGGCCGAATTCAAGCTATCCTACCCGTTTTTCGCCGGGCCCTTCAAGGACATGGGGTATGCCATTCAACGCACCGATCCGGGCGAGTTCTATCACTGGCATATCGATGGTGGCAGCCATGAATTTGCGCAGCGCCAGCTGGTCGCGATCTGGTACCTGAACACGCTCAACGATCAGGGCGGTGAAACCGAGTTTCAGCACCAGGGGGGTCAAAATCACGCCCGAAGCGGGGAAACTGGTACTTTTTCCGCCATTCTGGACCCACCTGCACCGCGGTAAAACCCTGCAAACCGGGGTCAAGTACATTGCCACCACCTGGGTCGGTTTCGCCTGAAACCTGCCGATCACTCCTGCAGAAATTCGTTGCCCTGTATTTCTCCGTCGGTATTGATGCGAATTCTCCTGGTTGCCGGTTTGTTGTGCAGGATGTAGCCACACATCAATAGCGCGAATTCCTCGTCATTGTTCTGCATCGCGGTTAACAGTTTGTCGGCTACGATCTGGCAACGCTGATTTTGATCGGGATCGGGTACCCACCAACGACTCATTTGCCAGCCGCAATTCATATCTGCATCCATCCTGGCAAAAAAATCGGCGGCCTCCAGGGCAAGCGATTCTGGCACATTGATGGCATAACTCTTATCATCAAACTCTACGGTGATATTCATGCGGCTTTCTCAAAAACTATGTTAACTAAAATTCCAGATTTGCTAAGCCCGACGCAACTCGAAGCGGTATGCTCAGTTCTGCGCCAGGGTCGGTTCGTCGATGGCAAACTCAGCGCTGGCAAGAACGCGAGGCTGGAAAAGGATAACCAGGAACTCGCCGCGAGCCAGGACGATTACGCAGCACTGAACAACGTGGTCATGACCGCACTGGTGCGACACCCCGCCTATCTGCAGGCCGCGATGCCGGCCAAAATTTGCGCACCAATTTACGCCCGCTACGTGACTGGCATGGCCTACGGTGGTCATATCGATGACCCGATTATGGGACCACCGGACGCTCGCTATCGCTCGGATATCTCGATCAGTATTTTCCTCAACGAGCCACAGGAGTACGAAGGCGGCGAACTTAACATCGAAACCCCCGAGGGCAAAACCGCAGTCAAACTCCCCGCCGGGCATGCCGTTCTCTATCCGTCGACCAGCTATCACTCCGTAAAAGAAGTAACTTCCGGCGAGCGCCTGGTCGCGGTTTGCTGGGTGCAGAGCTATATTCGCCGCGCCGATCAACGCGAAATCCTGCTGCAGCTGGATCGAGCCAGGGAATCACTTGCCAATGAAGTCTACAGCGCGGCCTATAAACAGGTCAATCTCAGCTATGCAAACCTGTTTCGCATGTGGTCCGAAAACTGATTCGCCTTAGCGATGCGAACCTTTTTCCTCGTGAGCCATATCGACCAGTTTTGTGGCCAGCTCCTCGTGCTTGCGCTTGTTAACGGCCAGCGCAGAATCACCTTCAGTATCGTAATATTGCTCGGCTGAAAATTCTCCTTTTTGCTCAAGTTCGATGAACTCGTGTTGCAGTTCCATTATCTGCTTGATGATTTCCTGTTTTTCACTCATTGGTATTCCTCGTTTAACTTACAGTTACCCAGTATTTCAAATTTTCAGTAGCCGCCTTTTCTGCGACTCTCCGGCAGACCCGCTATTCTACCACCCTGTTTGCTTGGATCGCCCGGGAATAAATCGTAAAGCGTCTTCGCATTGACTGACTTGTCACCCCAGGCCTTCGACATGGCCTTGACCAGGTTCCTGGTATTTGGCTGATTACCTGCATTTTGCACGAACTCGTCGCGCAGATACCTGATCAGGTCCCAGTGCCGGTCGCTGAGTTCGAGATTTTCCTCGATAGCGATGGCGCGGGCAACCTCGTCAGACCAGTCCTCAATATTTTCCAGGAATCCCGTCTCCGTGGTTGGAATCTCGTTGCCGTTTACATTAATACTCATATTTTTGGCCTGCAAATTGGATGAAGGGAACGAACACCAGGGGAAATCTGGCGAACAAGGCTGGACGATCGCCCGCCGATGCATAGCCATAGCTACGTATCAAGGGGGATCGTTCAGGATTGGAAGCCAGATTTCCCCTGGTGCCGTTCAGGCGCATACTGTAACAAATTGTACCCATATTAAATCCTTACTATTCCTCGTTAAATCAATTTCTTGTAACACTCGTTGCGCCGCCTTCATACAATATGCGGGCTAACCTCAAAGTTTGCTTAAAGCCTGTTTTACCTATTCCTGAATGTCGAATACCGGTTCTATGCCTTTATGCGGCACGAACAGGCCACAACCCAGCATTCGACCTTGCCCCAGACCCCGCTGTTGCAGGGCTACTGATTCCTCGGGTTCGAGATCGGCCACCATCAGCGCGCGGGTAAAAATGCTTTCCCCGGTGGTTCGAATTTCACCGCTCCTGCCACAAATCATCTTCGAAACCCTGATGTTCATCTGCTGCATCAAGCCGGCCATTTCGGTCAGAAAGTCGTTTTCAGACTGCTTCCGATCGCAACAAATGGCACGGGAGTACAGCGTCCCGATAGTCGACAACTTGCGTATCTCACTGCTGCCAAGCGTCACTTGCTGATGGCCGACCCGTAATGTTCGATTCATTATCTGCCCTACTTCCTCGCTGTCGTCACGATGTACGCGAATCGCCAGGCGGGCGCGACGCGACAAGGGCAGCACTGCATCACTTTGTTCGGGTCGATTCCAGCCGTTGCCGGAACCCGCCATGCGCACGCCATGGACCCCGATCCTGGCACAGACCCGGTCGCTTAACTGCGCCTGCAGTGCCGTGGACAGCGCAAAGGCATGGTCTATATCGAGGTCGGTACCGCGAAGCCTGAAGACGAGATCAAACACGTCGTCGGGTACCTGGTACGGTGCCGGAGCCTCCTCATCCTGATTCCAGAACATGATCCGCTAATCCCGGCTCGAGGCCTGCAGGCCGAAACCTTTGTCGAAATCTATCGCATCGTGGTAACGCGCCCGGTATATCAATCGTGCGGGTTCATCGGGCGTATTATGAAATGCCTGTCGACCATGCAGGATGTTGTTACAGACAATGCCCTGGCCCGGCAGCAGACCCACTTCGATCATCGCACTGCCTTCCATCAGTATCTCGCGCACCAGGTTTAACGCTTCGGTACTGCGTTTATCGGTTTTCCAGACGATGTTTTGCGGACGCGACGTATAGCGCATGTTAAGCGAGCAACTATCTGCACGCAGCGAGAATACCGGGCCTGTTTCTTCGGCGCGAACAACCTCGTTATGCTGCACATTTGCCGGAATGCGCAGCATATCATTGCACATTAGCGCCGCCAGTGCCGGGGGCGACTGGTCCCGAATCAGCAGGTACATCATTTCATGGTCGAACAGGTAATTTCCGCCACCACGCCCGGCCTGATTAACACAGTAGAGCGCGAATGCGTCGATGCGTCGTGCAAACGGATTGTAGTAACCATCGGTATGCCAGTTCATCGCACGATTGGTGTACGGAATATAGCGCGCTCGACTATCCGCATCGCCAACCACCTGTAGCGAAGTAACGCTGTCTTCATCGGCGCCCGGGTTGGCATCGAGCGCCACCAGGCCAAACTGACGATTCAACGCGAGAAAGTCGGCTTTGCCGAACCCACCGGCGGATTGAAAAATAACGAAGTTGTGCGCAGCCACCTGTTTGCGCAGCGCCGGCAGCATCGACGGCGACAACCTGCCCTGCTGATCCAGTTCGAATACCCGGGTGGCGGGCACTTCCTGACGACTCTCCAGCTTACGCGCTCGCCAGGCCTGGTACTCGGCCTCGTTTTCGAGCGAAAACGGGGAATTTTCTTCGCAATGGTTGAGTGCGGCGGTCATTTGGTCTAATGTTGCGTTCAAATCTGGCCCAGGTTGTTACTCAATCTCGGGGTTGGTTTAGCGCTTATATTAATCCAGCCACCTTCCGATTGGAGCATCCCATCGGTAGGAGTCAGAAAAATAATCTGGCTGAAGTCGCAAGTAACTGATTTATAATGAAATTATTGATCGGAAATACGCAATGGAGAACGCTTTCCTGCGGGACGTAAAATCCTCCTATCTCGTTGGGGATAAGTTTAAGATTTACTGCACCCCAAGCGGGGGATAGCCCATTGCGCAAGATTCTAACAAACTAACGACTATTGTCAGCGTTTCGCCGAGTAAGCTATGAGGATGGCACTTGACAAAGATTCTGATTTTCGGGTCATGCCCGGACATCGTTCACATAGACAAACGGGAACATAATCACTATGGCTAAAAAAGCACATGTCACCCCAATGCTCGACGAACTCGAGAACGGTCCCTGGCCAAGTTTCATTTCGGGCATCAAGCGCCTGCGTGACGAACACGATGATGAACGCATTAACGGCGTTGCCAATTCCCTGCTCGGGCAACTCGAACATTCTTACGAAACCCGCAAAGGTTACTGGAAAGGCGGCACCGTCAGCGTGTATGGCTACGGTAGTGGAATCATTCCGCGCTTTTCCGAAGTCGCGCACGCATTCGAGGAATCGAAAGAATTTCACACGCTGCGGGTACAGCCGCCAGCGGGTAACTACTACACCACGGATATGGCGCGTCAGCTTGGCGATAGCTGGGAGAAGTATGGTTCCGGACTGGTCACTTTTCACGGGCAAACCGGCAACATCATGTTTATCGGCACTTCGACCGAAAACACCCAGCATTTTTTCAACGACATTAACGAATATGGCTGGGATCTCGGCGGCGCCGGCCCCTGCGTGCGCACCGGGATGTCCTGTGTGGGCGCAGCCCGCTGCGAGCAATCCTGCGCCGACGAAATGCGCATCCACCGCACGCTGTTGAATAATTTTACCGACGACGTACACCGCCCCGCACTGCCTTACAAGTTCAAATTCAAGGTGTCGGGTTGCGCTAACGACTGCATGAATTCGATCGAGCGTTCTGACTTCGCCATCATCGGTACCTGGCGCGACGACATGAAAGTCGACCAGGAAGCGTTCAAGGAATATGTCGCCAGCAAAGGACGCCAGCATACGATCGATAACATCATTACCCGCTGCCCGACCAATGCGCTGTCGTTGAATGACGACGATTCGCTGGAAGTCGATAATCGCAACTGCGTGCGCTGCATGCACTGCCTGAACGTCGTGCCGAAAGCGCTGTCTCCCGGAGACGACAAGGGCGTAACCATCCTGATGGGTGGCAAGCGTACCCTCAAGATCGGCGACCTGATGGGTACCGTGATCGTACCTTTCATGAAACTCGAAGACGAGGAAGACTACGAAGCGATAACCGAGCTCGCCGAAGAAGTCATCGACTACTGGGCTGAAAACGGACTGGAGCACGAGCGTTGCGGTGAAATGGTCGAGCGCGTCGGACTGGTCAACTTCCTTGAAGGCATCGGTGTCGAGGTCGATCCCAACATGATTGCCGAAACCCGCACCAGTTCCTATGTGCGCATGGATGACTGGGATATCGAAGCGAAGAAGTGGTTTGACCGCAAAGCCGAGCAAAAGCAGGCATCGTAAAACCAGAGATGACAGAGGCAACAACTATGTTTTCGGAGATTAAAGCATGAGTTCGATGATGGAAGGTCAACGCAGCCCGATTGAATCCGGCTGTCCCGACGGGTTTCAGTACATGCATCCACTGATGCGCAAGAACTATGGCAACTGGGCTTACCACGAAGATCCGCGCCCAGGTGTGTTAAAGCATACCGCGCATGGCGGCGAAGCGATCTATACCGTGCGTGCCGGAACCCAACGTATTCTCGACGTTTTCACCCTGCGCAAGCTTTGCGACATCGGTGACAAGTACGCCGAAGGCTACGTTCGCTTTACCATTCGCAGCAACATTGAGTATATGGTTGCCGATGGTAGCAAGGTCGAACCGCTGATCGCAGCCCTGGAAAAGGAAGGCTTCGTTGTCGGCGGCACGAAAAATTCGGTAGCGATGATTTCGCATACCCAGGGATGGCTGCACTGCGATATCCCCGGCACCGATGCATCGGGTGTGGTCAAGTCGATGATGGACGAGTTGATCGAGGAGTTCAAAAACTGGAACATGCCCAACCGCGTCCATATCACAACCTCATGCTGCCAGATCAACTGTGGTGGCCAGGGTGATATCGCGATCAACATCCAGCACACCAAGCCACCCAAGATCAATCATGACCTGGTCGCCAATATCTGTGAACGTCCGTCCGTGGTAGCGCGCTGCCCGGTGGCAGCTATCCGCCCCGCGCTGGTAAACGGTAAACCCTCGCTTGAAGTCGACGAAAAGAAGTGTATTTGTTGCGGCGCCTGTTACCCGCCCTGTACGCCGATGCAAATCAACGACCCCGAGAACACCAAGCTGGCGATCTGGGTCGGCGGCAATCACTCCAATGCGCGCAGCAAGCCGAGCTTCCAGAAACTGGTTGCAGCGGGCATTCCCAACAATGCGCCACGTTGGCCCGAGGCGACCGCCATCGTGAAGAAGATCCTGCAGACCTACAAGGATAACGCACGCGACTGGGAACGCCTGAACGACTGGATCGAACGTATCGGCTGGCCGCAATTCTTCGAGTTGACCGGCCTGCCATTTACCAAGTTCCACGTCGATAACTGGCGCGGTGCGCGGCGTACGCTGAACGCTTCAACTCACATTCGATTTTAACGGAGTAGCCAGGTGAAGTTCGCAATACTTGTCAACGAAGGGCCCTATACCCACCAGGCGTCGGATTCGGCTTACCATTTCACCGAGGCACTGCTGCGTGCCGGACACGAAATCGTGCGCGTTTTCTTTTACCACGACGGTGTCAATAACGGCACCCGGCTTAGCGTTCCACCCCAGGATGACCGCAATGTCAGCGAGCGCTGGTCGGCACTGGCGCAACAGCACGACGTCGAGTTAATCCTGTGCGTGGCGGCAGCGCAACGCCGCGGGTTACTCGATGATGATGAAGCCAAACGCGCCGGTAAAGACAGCAATAATATCGCAGAAGGCTTCCAGATCTCTGGTCTGGGACAATTGATCGATGCCGGAATTCAGGCGGATCGTTTAATCGCATTTGGTGACTAGTCATGGCGTCGAAGAAATTTTTATATATAAACCGCAGGCCGCCACACGGCAGTATCTACGCGCATGAATCGCTCGAGGTTGTATTGATCGGTGCGGCCTTCGAACAGGATGTCACCCTGGCCTTTATCGATGACGGGGTTTACCAGTTGATGCAAAACCAGGATACCGGTGGTGTTGGCTTGAAGAATTTCGCACCGACATTCAGGGCCCTCGGTGATTACGACGTCAACCAGATTTACGTAGAACAGGAATCGCTGGAGTTGCGCGGCCTGAGCAAGGATGACCTGATACCTTTGACTTACGAAGATGAAGACGACGACTGGGCAGAGAAGGATTCAATCCATGTCGTCAGCAGCGCCGAGCTGGCCGACATCATCGAACAACAGGATGTAATCCTGAATTTTTAACGGAAGCGAAATGTCTGTATTGCACATTGTCAACAAATCACCCTACGAGCGTCATTCGCTCGATACCTGCCTGCGTCTGGCGAAGCCGGATAGCGCTATTTTACTGATCGAAGACGGCATCTACGCGGTGCAACAGAATTCCGCCACCTCGAGTAAAATGCAACAGGCACTGGGTAATCACCCGGTTTACGCATTGCAACCCGACCTCGAGGCCAGGGGCGTCAACCCGGATAATATGATTGACGGGATTTCACTAGTTGATTACGACGGTTTTGTAAAACTCACAACTGAATACGACAGGCTGCAGTCATGGTTATGACTGTAATCTATAACATTTAACATAGCAGAGGTAGAAAATGGCTATTGAACTTGAAGGGAAATCATACGAAACCGACGAAGAGGGATACCTCGTCAACCTGAGTGACTGGAACGATCAGCTCGCCAACGAGATGGCCAAGGCCGACGGCGCGGTGCTCGACGAAAATCACTGGGAAGTAATCAATTTCCTGCGTGATTACTACGAGGAGTACCAGATTGCCCCGGCAGTTCGCGTGCTAACCAAGGCAGTCGGCAAAAAGCTGGGTAAAGACAAGGGCACCAGCAAGTATCTTTACGAGCTGTTTCCCTACGGGCCGGCCAAACAAGCCTGTAAATATGCGGGTCTGCCCAAGCCCACCGGCTGCGTCTAAACCCTGTCAGGGATTTAGCTCGTCAGGCAGGGTGAGTTCCCTGCCTGACGCAGCATGCCGGGAGATGACGCTGCCATGTCGTTGCTGACTATCGCATTCACGTTATTGTTTTATTTTGCAACCGCGACGATTGTCGTGGGCCTGGTTTATCGCATCAGACTGTATGCCAGGACCCCTGTACCGTTAAGGATTCCAACAACCCCGGCACCTACCACCCAGGCCGGCGTCGTCAAACGCATGTTTTTCGAAATCACGCTATTCAATAGCCTGTTCAAATCCAACAAGTGGATCTGGTTGTTCGGCTGGGTTTTTCATGCTGCCCTGCTGTTCGTACTGTTGCGTCACCTGCGTTATTTCACCGATCCTGTCTGGTCCTGGGTTGCGCTGATTCAACCGCTTGGCGCTTATGCCGCTTTCGCCATGGTGGCGGGCCTGGCGGGGCTTTGGGCACGGCGTTTCCTGGTCGATCGGGTGCGCTATATTACATCGCCCTCGGATCATTTGATGCTGGCCCTGTTGATCGCCATCGGCCTCACCGGCCTCGGTATGAAATACGTCGCGCACACCGATATTGTTGCGGTCAAGGCATTTTTCCTCGGCCTGATGTATTTCGACTGGCAACCATTGCCGGCCGACCTGCTGCTTAACCTGCACCTGCTGCTGGTTGCATTGCTGATGATTGTTTTCCCGTTCAGCAAGTTGCTGCACGCACCCGGCGTTTTCTTCAGCCCGACTCGCAACCAGATCGATAATCCTCGTGAAAAAAGACACCAGCCGACGCACCCGTCGGTTGCCGCGAAACAGTCGGTCTGAGCGAGGATCCAGCCGTGGCCGAATTCGATACCCCAACCCTCAAACCCTATCCCGAGATCCCGCCGATCGAAATCGGGGTGATGGCGCATAGCAAGCCTTATGTCGCCAAGCAAGAGCTGCAGGAAAAAATCGGTTTTCCGGGCGAGCTGATCGATAACTGGCAGCAGGTTGCGATCGATAAAATGGGAGAGCTGGTGGATAACTCGCGGGCTCTGCGGGTATTTCTTGATAGCTGTGTCAAATGCGGCGCCTGTACCGATAAATGCCACTACTATCTCGGCACCTCAGATCCTAACAATATGCCGGTCGCCCGCCAGGACCTGTTCCGCTCGGTGTATCGACGTTACTACACCCTGGCAGGAAAGTATTTCCCGGGACTTGTCTGTGCACGTGATATGGACCAGAGCGTTATTGACGAATGGTATAGCTATTTTCACCAGTGCTCGCAATGTCGGCGCTGTTCGGTTTACTGCCCTTACGGCATCGATACCGCGGAGATTTCAATGGCCGCGCGCGAAATCATGGATACCATTGGCGTAGGCCAGAAATATTGCAACGAGATTATTGGCAAGGCACAAACCATCGGTAACAACCTCGGTCTGCCGGAACCGGCCCTGGCCGACACTCTCGAAGGCCTCGAAGAGGACATCGAGGAAGAGACCGGCGTCACCGTGCGTATGCCGCTCGATGTAAAGGGCGCCGATATTCTGCTGATTACCCCCTCCGCCGACTTTTTTGCCGAACCGCATGTGGACGGCCTGATCGGTTATGCCAAGGTATTCCACCAGGCCGGCATGAGCTGGACCCTTTCCAGTTACGCCAGCGAGGCGGCCAATTTCGGGATGTTCATCGGCTCCTATGAAGACATGCAGGTACTGGCGTTACGTATTCGTGAAGCGGCACTGGAACTCGGTGTCAAACGTATCGTTTTCGGTGAGTGCGGCCACGCCTGGCGGGTCGCGTACAACTTCCTCAACACGTTGGCGGGACCATTCGATTTTCTCGACTCGCGCTATCCAATGCCGCAGCATATCTGTGAAATAACCTACGATTTACTGCAGCGCAATGCGCTCAAAATGGATCCGTCAGCCAACGACGACATGGTGCTGACCTTCCACGATTCCTGCAATATCGCACGTGGCTCACGCATGGGTGACTTCGAAGGCGGCCAGTTTGTTATTCCGCGCGAGGTTATCAAGGCAAGCTGCAATCATTTTGTCGACATGCCGTCTGATACCACCCAGGAGGCCACTTTCTGTTGTGGCGGTGGCGGCGGCCTGTTGACCGACGACCTTGTAGAATTGCGCGTCAAGGGCGCGCTACCGCGCATGGAGGCGCTCAAACAGGTGGTAGACCATCATGGTGTAACCCACCTGGCGGCGATTTGCGCAATTTGCAAAAGCCAGTTCAGCAAAATCCTGCCCTATTACGGGTTCGAGATGGACCAGGTCGTCAGTATCCACCAGTTAGTTAGCAACGCCATCCAGCTGGGTGGCGAGCAATAGATTTAGAATTTTATCCGGAGAAACAACATGGCAGCGTCAGAAAAGGAAGTGAATCAAAAACTCACCTTCAGGAAATACGAGGACGGCGTGCATCGGTGGCGTTCGCAGGGCGAGAATATCTTCAATGAAGATACCTCGCACAAATGTCCGACCTACGTGCATCGCACCCCGCCCTGCCAGGGCAGCTGTCCTTCCGGTGAAGATGTCCGTGGCTGGTTGAACATCGTTCGTGGTATCGAGCCTCCGCCCGAAGATGTCAGCATGCAGGAATACGCGTTCCGTCGCTCTACCGACGCCAATCCGTTTCCGTCGATGATGGGACGAGTCTGCCCGGCTCCGTGCGAACAGGGCTGCAATCGCAATAATGTAGACGATTTTGTCGGCATCAATGCGATCGAACAATACATCGGTGATTCGGCCAAAAACGCAGGTTTCAAATTCGGCGATCTACCGCCAATGGGTAAACACCGGGTCGCCATCATCGGTGGCGGACCAGCGGGTCTTGCCGCGGCTTACCAGTTGCGCCGCAAAGGCATCGCCAGCACAATCTTCGACGAACACGACGAGCTCGGCGGCATGTTTCGCTACGGCATCCCCGGTTATCGCACGCCGCGCGAATTCCTCGATCATGAAATCAGCCGTATCCTGGAGATGGGTCATATCGATACCCGCATGGCCACTCGCGTCGGTCGAGACGTCAGCATCGAGGAGATCGAAAAAGAATTCGACGCTCTGCTTTGGGCCGTTGGTTGCCAGTCAGGTCGCGGGCTGCCGCTGCCGCACGGCGACGCCCCCAACTGTATATCGGGCGTGGCTTTTCTCGAGGCGTTCAACAAGGGCGCGCTGCAGGTAACTTCCAATCGTGTGGTCTGCGTCGGCGGCGGTGACACTTCGATCGACGTCGTCTCGGTGGCGCGTCGCCTCGGCAAGATCGACAGCCTGCCCAAAGAGCAGATGACCGAATTTGTTGTCGGCGGGTTCACCGCGCACGACTCGGCATACGCCGCATCCCGTCAGGGGGCCGATGTCACCCTGACTTCGTTGTTCGAAAAAGCCGAAATGACTGCCACCGAGCACGAAGTAGAGGATGCATTGCGTGAGGGCGTCAAGATTCTGGATGGCGTCATGCCGGTAGAAATCATCGTCAACGACGAGGGTCGTGCGACCGCGCTGAAGCTTGCCAAATGCACCGTCGAAGATGGCAAGCCCACTCCGGTCGAAGGCAGTGAGATAGTGATTGAATGTGACCTGATCGTCTCGGCAATCGGCCAGGGCGGTGATCTCAGCGGCATCGAGGAAATGGGTAATGACAGGAACCTGATGGATGCGGACAAGTATTTCCAGCACCCTGACAAGCCGGGTCATTTCGTCGCCGGTGACATCATCCATCCGCATCTGTTGACAACCGCAATCGGTCACGCCTCTATTGCCGCCGACAGTATCGAACGCTTTCTCGGCGGCGCCGAGTTCGCCAAGCGCCCGAAAGTCGACGTGCATCATTTCAACCTGCTCAACAAACTCAAGGAAATGGATCTTGAACCCACCGAGTATGGGCACGAAGGCGTGTGGGGCACCAACGACGCCGATTTTGCAGTACACAATTACGAGGATCGTTCGGCCAATGAAATAATTTCATCCGAGCGCCTGTACCTGGCTCACTTCAACTATGAGGCGCGCCGTCTGCGCGAAGCCCATGGCCCCGATTCGGAACATGTACTCGGTGATTTCGAGGAACGCGTCAAGTGCCTTAGCGACGAGCAGGCGGTCGAAGAGGCCGGACGCTGCATGAGTTGCGGCATGTGTTTCGAATGTGACAACTGTGTCATCTACTGCCCCCAGGACGCGGTTTACCGGGTCAAGAAAGACAGCAAGACCATGGGACGTTATGTCGCTACCGACTACATGAAATGTATCGGTTGTCATATTTGCGCGGATGTGTGCCCGACCGGCTACATCGACATGGCGCTGGGCGATCACTAAAGGCTCGAGCGTGCAAATTATCCCTTCATCGTTGCGCTTACTGGCACTGCTTACCCTGCTCGGCCTGTCAACGCCCGGCCTGGTGACCGCGGCTGAAGTCGGCGCATCGAGTTTCGGCCAGGTTGCTATTCCGTCCCCGGTCAAACCGGCGCAAGCGGAAAACTGTGTCGAACCGGTGGAGGTGATGCGTCGCGATCACATGCAATTCCTGCTGCATCAACGCGACGAAACCGTGCTCGACGGTGAGCGCAGTAAAAAGTACAGCCTGGTCGGCTGTATGGATTGCCACAATCCGACAAACGCGGGCGAAGAAATTGTGCGCTACGAAGATCCGCAGCATTTTTGCGCCAGCTGCCATAACTATGCCAGCGTCAAGATCGATTGCTTCGAATGTCATGCGGACCGCGGACTGAACAGCACGCAGCAAAGCAGCCTTTCCCCGCAAACCGATCCACAAATGCTTTCGATGCACACATTCAGGCGAAAACTGGAGCAAGCCCGTGACGACTGAGCTGGACAATATCGAGCTCCGACCCGCGCGCCGCCGGTTTCTAAAGGGCGTCGCGGCATTAGCGACGACGCTGATCGCTCCGGGGGTGATGCTGTATAAAACCGCCGCGGCGGGCACTTCCGACCGGCAACTGCGCTGGGGGCTGCTGATCGACACCAATGCCCTGAGCGAGGCGGACGTCGATGCCTGTGTCGACGCCTGTCAACGCGAACACGGCTTGAAGGCCGAAGCGGATTCAACAACCGCGGCACAGTGGATTCGCAAGGTCAAACTCACCGATGTGGAATCCGGCCATGAGCGTTTTCTGCCGATGATGTGCCAGCATTGCGAAGACCCACCCTGCGTCGACGTTTGCCCTACCGGGGCCTCGTTCAAGCGCGCCGATGGTATCGTACTGGTCAACAAACATACCTGCATCGGCTGTCGCTATTGCATGATGGCCTGCCCCTACAAGGCGCGTTCGTTCATCCATGAGAACCTCAAGGATCAGCTCGCGGTCGCTCCCCGCGGCAAGGGTACGGTTGAATCCTGCACCCTCTGTGTGCACCGGGTCGACCGCGATGGTGCCAATGCGGTGCCGGCTTGTGCCGAGGCGGTCAACCGCGACGGACGCCGGGCGATTCTGTTCGGTAATTTAAATGATCCGCAAAGCGAAATCTCCCAGCGCTTGCGTGAGCTCGGTGCAGTCAGGCTGCGTGCCGACATGGGTCTCAACCCCGGGGTCAGGTACCAGGGCTTATGAAGACGCAGGCAGCCATACGCTACGCCGAGATCAGAACCAGCACATCGGGTTACTGGAGCGTACTGATCGGTCTGGCAGTGATCGCAGTTGTCGGCTTCGCCGCCGCTCACCACATGGACGTCGAAGGACACCATATCACCGGCATGACTAACCAGGTTGTCTGGGGGCTACCGCATGTGTTTGCGATTTTCCTGATCGTGGCGGCCTCCGGCGCACTCAACCTGGCTTCGATAGCCTCGGTTTTCGACAAGCAGGACTACAAGCCACTGGCACGTTTTTCGGCAATCCTGGCGATCGCCCTGCTCGTCGGCGGGCTCGCTATCCTGCTGCTCGACCTGGGCCGCCCGGACCGCCTCATCGTGGCGATGACACATTACAATTTCAAATCGATATTTGCCTGGAACATTATTCTCTACACAGGCTTTATCGTCATCGTAGCGGCCTATTTATGGCTGATGATGGAGCGTCGCATGCATCGCTGGAGCAAGCCGGCAGGTTTACTGGCCTTTGTCTGGCGCCTGATCCTGACTACCGGTACGGGTTCTATCTTCGGCTTCCTGGTGGCACGCGAAGCCTATGACTCGGCGCTGCTGGCGCCGATGTTTATTGTCATGTCCTTCGCTTTCGGGCTTGCCGTTTTCATTTTGTTGCTGATCTTGAGTTTTCGGCTTGATCGGCGCGAGCTCGACGCCTCACACCTGCAGCGACTGCGCAAGCTGCTCGGTATTTTTACCGCGGGCGTGTTTTACTTCGTCGTCGTTTTTCACCTGACCAAGCTTTACGGCACGCAGAATCATGATTTCGAACGCTTTATCCTCGCCGAGGGCGGCGGTTACACGCTGTTGTTCTGGCTGGTGCAGATAGGGCTCGGCAACCTGTTGCCGCTGGCACTGATATATGCTCCCCGCCTGCAGGGCTCGAGCTCGACCCTGGTCGTCGCCAGTGTGCTGATTATCGTCGGCGCTTTTGCCCAGCTTTATATCATCATCATCGGCGGACAGGCATTCCCGCTGAATATCTTTCCCGGCTATGCCGTAGAAAGCAGTTTCTTCGATGGCGTGATCAACCACTACAGTCCGAGCATATGGGAGTTCCTGCTTGGCCTTGGCGGGGTAACCAGCGCAGCGCTGATTGCACTGTTGTGTATCCGGGTGTTGCCAATCATGCCTGAGAACCTGCCGGCGGAGACACAGTAAGCAATGGCTTCGCTATTTCTCTCCGCGGCGCACAAGTCATCAGGTAAGACTACGCTCAGTATCGGCCTGTGCGCGGCCCTGGTCGAACGCGGCCTGGACGTCCAGCCGTTCAAAAAAGGACCGGACTATATCGATCCGATCTGGCTTGGAATGGCAGCTGGCAAGCCCTGTTACAATCTCGACTTTTATGTCGCCGGCAAACAGGAAACCATAGACGATTACTGTCACCGCGGGAGCAATGCCGAAATTTGCCTGATCGAAGGTAACAAGGGGCTGCATGACGGGCTCGATCTCGATGGCAGCAATAGCAATGCCGCACTGGCAAAGGCCCTGCACAGCCCGGTTATCATGGTCGTCGATGCCCGCGGTACGATGCGCGGCATCGCTCCCCTGCTGATTGGCTACCAGGTATTCGACGAGGCGGTCAATATCGCCGGCGTCATCGCCAATATGACCGGCGGCAAGCGACATGAATCAAAGTTGCGCGCGGCGGTCGAAGAGTACACCGATATTCCGTTTCTCGGCGCACTCGAAAATGAACCCTCCGTCAGCCTGGACGAACGCCACCTGGGCCTGATTCCGGGGTACGAGGATCCTGAGTCAAAACACAAGATTGCGATGATCTCGAGCGTGGTTAGCGATAATGTCGATCTGGATCAGCTGATCGACATCGCGCGGCAGGCAGAACCGGTGGCGCCGGCAACATCACCGCTGCCACGAAAATCCGAGTTTAACGGATTGCGTATCGGCATCGCCCGGGATCGCGCCTTCGGTTTTTACTACCCCGGTGATCTGGAAGCTTTCCGCGAGGCCGGTGCGCAACTGGTTGCAATCGACACCACCCGGGATCAGACCCTGCCGCCCATCGACGGACTTTTCATCGGCGGTGGTTTTCCGGAACTCCATGCCGCCTCCCTGGCAGCCAATCGCGGGCTGCGCGAATCGATAAAATACGCAATCGAGTCAGGACTGCCGACCTACGCGGAATGCGGTGGCTTGATGTACCTGTCAAAAAGTCTGACCTGGAACGGTGAAACTCACGACATGGTCGGTGTGCTCGACGCACAGACGCTAATGTACGACAAACCGCAAGGCCGCGGTTACGTCAAATTGAGCGAGTACCCGGAGCAGCATCCCTGGGCCTGGCAAAGTCAACCGGCAAAATGCCTTTACGCGCACGAATTTCACTATTCGGCATTGAAGGGACTGGCAACAGACGGACAGTTTGCTTACCAGGTACTGCGCGGTAAGGGTATCCAGCAACAACAGGATGGATTGGTCTATAAAAATTTGCTCGCCTCCTATACCCACCTGCGCAACACCGCGGGTAATCCGTGGGTTAAACGCTTTCTCAGCTTCGTAAAATCCAACAGGGTTTTACCACTAAACGATAGCGCTAATGCTATATAATCACCGCCATGATTAGTCTCTCTGCCACTGCCCTGGAACAAATGAAGCGATCCTCGGCTGACATGGATGCACTTCCGGTGCGTATTGCGATCAAGGAACAGGACGATGGCAGCTTTCATTACGCGATGGGATTCGATGAACAAAGACTGCCGGGAGACAGCTTCCTCAATTTTGACGGTGTCAACCTGGTCGTATCGGAAGGCAGCAAGGAACTGGCCGAGGGCATGACGATTGATTTCGTCGAACTCGAAGCCGGCAAAGCGGAGTTTATTTTTCTCAACCCCAACGACCCGACGTACGTTCCACCCCGCAAGTAACATTCTCACCCGGCGGGTTCGCAGCAGCGCGTAAAACGGTATACTGGTGCCCATCAGGAAGCAGTGAAGCCACTATACTCAACCGATTATCCCGTTATGCCTGACAGCGATTCTAAATTACAACGCAGTACGAACCTCCTCAACGCCTGGTTCGTCAAGCTTGACCAAGAAGAACGCAACCTGTTGAAAAGCGGCCGCTTTCGCCTGCTCATGCTGTCCTTGTCGATCCTCATCCTGTTATTGTTAAACCTGGTTGGCGTGCTCGCACCCGACAGCTCGATTGCCGTCAACCTGCAGGCTTACGCCGCCTGGATGCATGGCTTCGAAATCGTGTTGCTACTGCTGCTGTTCTGGCAGATCTGGCGTGAATTACTGCAGCCATTGTTACGCCTGTGCGACTGGGCTGACCTGATGCGCGGGGTCAACCTCGATGCAAAGGTAGAGCTCGAGGCGGATAGTGATTTCTCGGAACTGGCGAGCGATATCAATATGCTCGGTAACATGATCAAGAACCTGTCGCGTGACACCGAAATTCAGTTACAGAAACATACCGAACACATCAGTCGCGAATCGGGGTCGCTGGCGATACTCTATGACGTCGCATCGAGCATCAACGAATCGTATGACTTGAATGAGCTGTTCGAAAAATCTCTCGATTCGCTGTGTAACAATCTCAACGCCAGCGCGGGTATTATTCGTCAATTCCAGGGCAGGAAACAGAAAGACATCGTCGCTTCATTCGGTAATATCAATCATACCTTCCTCGCCAGCACGGATCATTTCCTGTCGATTCAGTATCCATTCGACGAAATCAAACTGGATCATATTTATCGCATCGACAGCCTCGATTACGAAACCGTATTCGGTAGCGATAGCGAAAACAGGCAACGGAAGGTGCTCGTGCTGTCTATTCTGCTGCACTATCGTGAAAACACTCTCGGTGCGATTCATTTATTTTTCGCCGAGGAGAGCTCAGTCGAGCTCGAAGCCTATAGTGAACTGCTGCTGAGTATCGGCCAGCACCTGGGAAGCGCGGTCGAAAAGTTTCGTCTGCTCGAAGAGGAAAGCGAACTGCTGGTAATGCAGGAGCGTACCCGCCTGTCGCATGAACTGCACGATTCTCTGGCGCAAACAATCGCCAGCCTGCGTATCCAGATTCGTGTTATCGACGAAACCTTTCATTCGAATGACGAGAAAAGCATCTGGCACCAGATGGAACGGATCGAGTACACCATCGATCAGGCCAACACCCAGTTACGCGAATTGATCGCCCATTTCCGGGTACCCATCAACGAGCAGGGCCTGATACCGTCGATCGAGGATACCGTACGCCGCACGCAGGAGGAAATGGGCATTCCGGTGTATTTTCAAAACGAGTGGCCCGAGCAGGAGCTCACGCCTGACATCGAGCTTAATGTGCTGCGCATCGTGCAGGAATGCCTGGTCAACATCCGTAAACATAGCCAGGCAGAGGTCGTGCGGGTATTACTCAGTTACCGCAATGGTACCAATATCGTGTTGATCGAGGACGACGGTATCGGCTTCGACGAATCATCCATCGTATCCGAAGGTGGATTGCACCTGGGCCTGAATATCCTGCGCGACCGCGCCCGCGAAATTGGCGCCGATATCGAAATCGAAAGCGAACCCGGTGACGGCACGCGGATTAATCTGCAGTTCAAGGTCGAACCCGTCAGCGCGTTAATGGAATCGACCGGTTAGCGACATGGCGAAAAGAATTTCCCTTTCCCGCGCCGCCCGACTTGTCGGAGTCAAGCGGGGTGTACTGCAACAGCAGATCAGGGCGGGAGAACTGCAAACCTTCGAAGGCGAGATCGTGTTGACTGACCTGCTACAGGCTTATCCTGACGCTCAAATAGAAGATTCGAGTATGCTCGAACGAGTCGAGCAGATTATTGAACAGGCCACCTTCGTCAATGCCGATAGCATCGCCCGCAAACCTGACAACGTCGCCCTGACGGCGCGTATCATGTCGCTCAGCGAGGAGCTGTCGAGACACAAACGCCTGCTCGCGCGCTACCAGCGTTTCAGCGAAGATTTGCGTGCTGAAATCGAGCAACGATCTGACGATTCTGCCGCGCTGCGACAGCTTGCCAGCTGGGTCGATGAAGCGACCACGAGCCTGTCGACAGACGATGGTACAATTGATCAACCATTCGTAAATGAAACCTTTTTGCGCGTTATGTCGGCCCAGGCAACAGTCATCCCCAGCGGTCACGAGTTTTTCGTCGAAGGCGCTGAATCCATTCTGGAAGCAGGCCTGCGTGGCGGGCTTGCGCTCAATTACGGCTGTAGCAACGGCAACTGCGGGCTGTGCAAAATTCGCGTGATATCGGGTGAGACGCGCAAAATTAAACACCATGACTACAGCCTAAGTGAAGCCGAAAAAGGCCTCGGCTATATTCTGGGCTGCAGCCATACCGCGATCTCCGATGTCGTACTGGAAGCCGATGAAGCACAAAGTATCGGCGATATTCCAGACCAGACCATCCCGCTCAAGGTAAAAAAAATCGAACGTCCCGACGCGGAGGTACTAATCGTCAGTGCTCGAACCCCGCGTACCAGCCGGTTAAGATTCCTCGCAGGCCAGCGCGCAACATTATCGATCGAAAATGTCGGTTCGGGTTTCTACCCGATCGCAAGCTGTCCCTGTGATGACATGAACCTGCAGTTTCACATCGCGCTGGACAGAGACGACCCGGTCTCCGCCTATCTGGCCGAAGCGGGCAGGAGCAATGATCTGTTAACACTGCAAGGCCCAGGTGGCTCATTCGTGCTCGATGAAAACTCACCCCATTCGCTACTCTTTATTGCCGAGGGAATCGGCTTTGCATCCATCAAGGGCCTGATCGAACATGCCATGGCACTCGACGTGGCGGAGAAGATTATCCTCTTCTGGATAGCAGACAGCGAAGAGACTCATTACCTCAATAATCTCTGTCGCGCGTGGAATGATGCACTCGACAATTTTGAATATGTCCCGCTAACCGACGCCAGCGGTGATAACCTGGAGAACCAGATTATGCAGCGACTCAAACCGAATGATCCAGCCAGTTTTGATTACTACCTTTGCGGTGGTGACGGGGTTCGAGCCAGGCTGCAGCATTTCACCGAGCGCACAGGGATTCCACAGAACCAGGTTTCGTTCGAGGCAATTTAAATAAAAAGATAGCCGCCATGAGTTTGAAAATACTACTAATCGACGACCACATGCTGTTTCGCGAAGGCTTGATCAGCCTGTTACAGCGGCGCAACATCGAGGTACTCGCCGCGGTAGGCGATGGTAACGAGGGCATTAAACTGGCACAGGAGTTGAAGCCTGATATCGTGCTGCTAGACAAGCGCATGCCGATCATCGACGGCATCAGCGTATTGAAGCATCTGAAGAAAATCGGCCTGACCATGCCGATAGTGATGCTGACCACGAGTTCGAATGAACAGGATCTGCTCGATGCACTCAAGGCGGGAGCGAGTGGTTACTTACTCAAGGATATGGAACCCGATGGCCTGGTAACGGCTCTACGCGATATTCACGCCGGCAAAACCGTGGTCGCTCCACCGCTGACCTCGGTGCTGGTGCGCTTCGTCAAGGGCGACATGACCGTATCGCCAAGTAAAGGGCCGTTCAGCGAATTGACCCCGCGAGAAAGCGAAATCCTGGAGCTGATGGCCGAGGGCCAGGGTAACAAGCTGATTGCCCGCAACCTGGGTATCTCGGACGGCACGGTTAAGCTGCACGTGAAGGCGGTACTGCGCAAGCTGGGGGTGCATTCGCGCGTGGAGGCGGCGGTCATGTACATCGAATACAATCATCGTGCCGCCGAACCGAACGAAGAGTAACTCCTTTAGAAATTACAACGGTAGAGTTCGTTCCATGCCGGTCACTTTCATCTGGATACGCTCTGTACACCAGGCCAACAGTCGTATAATTGTGGCAGCCTGCATCAGGCAGGTCCGGGATATTCCTGATCCAACGCAATAAACTCGCGAGTATTTGGGATATTCTTGATCGATGGTGATTGAAGCATGAAATACGATAATCCCGAAACTGTCATCGACCACATCATCGACCAGGTCGGCAACAACCTGGTAGTCGGCACCCCACTGGCCGCGGGCAAGCCTAATCACCTGTTAAATTCCCTGTATAACCGGGTAAAGAGTAATCCCGAGTTGAAACTCAAAATCTTTACCGCATTGACCCTCGATAAACCGAAAGGCAAGAGCCTGCTCGAAAAGCGCTTCCTCGAACCGATGGTCGAACGGGTATTCGGCGACTACCCGGACCTGGACTACGAACAGGACAGGCTGGCCGGTACGCTGCCGCCCAATGTCGAGATTTGCGAATTTTATTTTCCGGCGGGTCAATTTTTGCACAACGATTATGCGCAGCAGAATTACATCTGCAGCAATTACACGCATGTCGCCCGCGACATGATGGATGCCGGCGTTAACGTCCTGTTACAGATGATCTCGAAGGGGGAATTCGAAGGCAGGGAATGCTACAGCCTGAGCTCGAATCCCGACGTGACCCTCGATCTCGTGCGCCTGATGCAAAGACGGTACTCGGACGATGGCATACCTTTCGTAATGGCTGCCCAGGTCAACCAGAACCTGCCGTTCATGTATGGTGACGCCCTGGTAAGTCCTGGCAGCTTCGACCTGGTGCTGGAAAACCCGGATCTCGAGTACAGAATCTTCGGCCCGCCGAAAATGGCCGTCACCGACCGTGATTACCTCATCGGGCTGTATATCAGCACACTGATAAGAGACGGGGGCGAGCTGCAGATCGGCATCGGCACAATCGGCGACGCACTGGTTTATGCGCTGTTGCTGCGCCACCGGCAAAACGATACCCACCAGGCCTTGTTGAGAGACTTCGGCATCATTGAAAAATTCGATTCCGTGATCGACAAGATCGGCGGAACCCTGCCCTTCGAAACAGGGCTCTTCGCCGCGTCGGAGATGATGATCGACGGTTTCATGGAGTTGTACGAAGCCGGTATCGTCAAGCGTAAAGTCTATGACGACGTGTACCTGTAAAGACTCATCAACGAGGGCAGTATCGATGAAACCATTACCCCGCGGACATTCGATCTGATTCTGATGAGAAAAGGTATCTACGGATCGATAAGCAGGGAGGATTTCGCCTACCTGCAGAAGTTCGGCATATTCAAGCGTGAACTGACCTTCAGCGATGACGAAATCATGACTGCGGGGGGTTATAAGCTTTCAAACAACCTCGACGACCTGGATAACAGAAAAAATATTTACCAACACTGTCTCGGTGATAAATTAACCAACGCCGATGTCATCCAGGGCGGGTTTTTCCTCGGCTGCCAGCGTTTTTATGAATGGTTGCGAAATTTGAGCGAGGAAGACCGCGGGCTTATCAATATGAAAAGCGTGCAAAGCATCAACCAGCTCTATGGACACGAGGAGATCGACAGGCTGCATCGCAAGGATGCTCGCTTCGTCAACACCTGCATGATGATGACGCTGAGCGGATCGGCGGTCAGTGACGGGCTGGAGAACAATCGCCTGATCAGCGGCGTCGGCGGTCAGTATAATTTCGTTTCCATGGCGCACGCGTTGCCCAATGGGCGTTCTATTCTCAATCTCCGCAGCACTCGAATAACCGGCAAGGGAGAGACCTCCAGCATCGTCTGGAATTACGGCCATATGACGATACCGAGGCATTTGCGGGATGTTGTGGTCACCGAGTTTGGCATAGCCGATGTACGCGGTAAAACGGACCAGGAAATCATCCACCAGCTACTCAATATTACCGACTCCCGTTTCCAGCCAGGGCTTGCGAAAACCGCACAGGACAACGGCAAAATCAGCGCTACTTACACTATCTGCGCTGCATTCACACAAAATCGTGTCGAGGAGATTTCAAAAAAACTGGAGCAGTACAAGGCACAGGGCCATTTTAATCCTTTCCCCTTTGGCACAGATTTTACCGATGAAGAAATTTTCATTGGCAAGGCGCTTAAAATTCTGAAAAGGAAAAAACAGAATCCGGCAACGATGCTGTGGACCATCTGCAAGGCCATTTTCTCCCCTGCTGATGAGAAACCCTATGCCAGGTACCTGCAGAGAATGAAGCTCGATAAACCCAACAGTTTCGAAGAAAAGTTGTACCGGAAGCTCCTGGCTTTCGAGTTTTCGAAATTTGCCAAAACCGACCATTAAGGCAGCCGGGACCGACGCGCTGCTAACACTTGACCGATCCTTCCCGATTGCTCAAGGCTCTAATATAAGCGACTTCAAGCAATAGTCTGCGCTGTAAATAGCCAAAAGTACCACTATGCAAGCCTGCTGGTTGATCAATATGACGCTTTATGATAATAAGTTGCCAAACAAAACTAATCGGGTAGGGTCGTGGAATTCGACCGGAGCTAAAAGCATAAGATTAAACTCGAGGGGTTAAAATTTTTTGTATTTCCTCACCTGGCGATTGTAAAGATGGCGTACGCGCCACTCTACTCGCAGGAGGAACGCGTTTTGATAAGAAATGGGTGTCAGTTCAAGGTGGTGTAGCGCTTATTGATTGTTAACCGACAAGCATTGGTTATTTCCAACGGCAGGGATTCGGACTATCTATGTATTGCAGGAAGACATTATTCTGGAGGTTGGCAATAGCGGGCACGGCCTTGCTCGCAGCCATCGCGGTCTATTGCCTGGCGCGTATCTATCCACCGGAACTGCTATTACCATTTCAGTCAACCATTTCAATGCTCGCAGGACAAGCCGGGCTATTCGGCAGTGCGCCATCCTTTCTTTACATATTCGCAATCGGCTTGATTGTCGGCAGCTGCGCGTCAACACTCGCTGGTGGACGAATTCACTGTTTAATCTGGCTGGGTCTGGCACTGCTGCTGGAGATTTCACAACATCCGGTAATTGCAGAACCCCTGGTTTCATGGCTGGCCGATATATTGTCTGTAACGGCCTGGAAATTTATTGAACCTTACTGGTCCCGGGGTGTATTTGACCCGCTGGACATGATTGCCACTCTCGCCGGTGGGCTGGCCGCGTTGACCATACTGACCCGCTTATCGACGGAGCATTACGATGAACGTCGCTAATGCCAAGTGGTTCCGCGGGGTACTTTTGGCCGGCATATACGTCCTGGGCGTTCTCGGTATCGTAGGCAGTGGTGGTGGCGGCGATAGCGGTTTCGACCTCGATTGCGCTATCGATGGTTTTCTGGACGATTGTGTTGAGTCACCAACCCCACCTCCACCCCCGCCTCCAGCCGGTACGATTGGATTTAGCTCCGCAGTAGATTCCATCGCCCTGGCAGTGGACGGTAGCGACGATGTTTACGTTGGGGGGGCTTTCACAATTTACAAAAATCTTCAGGCGAACCGGATTGCCCGCTTAAACAATGACGGCTCGCTCGATACGGGGTTTGTCACCGGCTCTGGATTCGACGCTCGAACCTATACGGTATCTGCAGCGAATGATGGCAGCGGTGACGTCTATGCTGGGGGTGATTTTACGAATTACAACGGCACAGCTGTCGGTAAAATCGCCCGACTTAACCTTGATGGGACGCTCGACACAGATTTCAGTACTGGCACGGGGTTTGACGATACAGTCAAAATTATCGCCCTCGCAAATGATGGCAGCGGCGATGTTTATGTCGGAGGGGTTTTTACGAGCTACGACGGTGTCAATGTCGGTAGCGGGGTAATTCGTTTAAACAATGACGGATCACTCGACACCGGATTCAATACCGGTTCCGGATGGGGTGAGGATAGTATTGCTCCAGCAATTGATGGCAGCGGTGACATTTACGTAGCAAGAAGGTCCAGCCCCGGCATTGCCCGCCTCGACGACGATGGATTGATCGATACCGTATTTGACACTGGCCTTACTGGTTTTGATGACTCTGTACGCGCTGTCGCCGTAGCAACTGATGGCAGTGACGACGTCTATGCCACGGGATTTTTTAGCGACTACAACGGCACGGCAGTTCCGAGTGGTCTCACCCGCCTGGATAGCAACGGAGCGCTCGTAGCCGGTTTTGTAACCGACCCCGGATTCATCAGTAGCAGCGATTTCATAACCCCTGCCATCGATGGAAGTAATGACATCTATGTTACTAGCGGTGAGATTGTCCGTTTAAACGATGATGGCTCGATCGACCCGGGATTCGATATCAGCTTCCTTCTTCTAAACTCCAACCCGGATTGTGCCGCCATGGCAACCGATGGCAGCGGCGATATCTATGTGGGGGGACGCTTTACTAACATTTTAGCAGGACCTCCCGCTAACTTTGCGCGCTTCACTTCGGCGGGTGCAATCGTTAAATGACACGCAATAGTCCGGTTAAATGATTTTATTTCGCCGAAAGAATCAGGGTCGATCGAGCCTGTCTTCCAAGCGGGAATCCGCTCCTGAACGCCAGATGCCTACGAACTCCGTCATTTGAACATCCAGGCTCGATATACGGACTTGAAAAATCCGTGTTTAATCGCAATTATAAGTAACTGCGCGGCAGTGACTGCGGAACCTATCCGGGATAAAAAGTGCGATACAGGCAAATGACGGTGCGAATTATTGCAGCCATGTTATGGACATGGGCCGGCATCACTAATGCGGCGGCCACCGGCGACAACAGGCTGGATTTAGAGCGAGCCGACGGTTACTTCGCGATCGTCGCACAGGCGAGCACTTATTTTGGCGAGTTTGAGCTGCACGCAATGACTATCGACATCAAACCCGGCGATGCAGAGAATATCGTTCGCACCAGTGCCGGGCGCGTTATCCCGGTCGCGATTCTCGGCTCTAAAGACCTCGATGTAACTGCGATCAATCCGCGCACCATCAGGCTGAACGGTGTCGATGTCATGCTGGTTGGCAAGTCTGACAAAAGCTTATGCAGACAGACAGATAGTAACGACGATGGATACGAAGACCTGGTATGCGATGTACGCACCACGGGCTTCAGGGTCAGCGAAGGCGAATACCGCATCATCATCAAGGCATCAACCTACAGTGGCGAAACTTTAACCGGCGAAGATAGCATCAAGATCGTGCGCTAGGCTAATCGACCCCTTATCGCCGTAAAAAGGCCGGATTACGCGATCCCCGGGTTGCCGGACACGCCTTTAAGCACAGGGGTGTTCATTTTGCTGATGCTCACGCTGTCCTCGCGGCGCAGGTAATCCGCGACCAGGTCCCAGATCGGCGCGCCCGGTGATTGCGAACCTACCGTTGCCCAACCGGCCACCTTGTATTTCTTCGCCGCATCGATACGAGTGCCGTCGTCAAGCTGCATGTCGGCGATTCGCGCGCCCGCCCCTGCCTGCGGTTCGATCGAGTAATCGAGTCCGCCGAGTCGCACCATGTCTCCACCCTGCTGGTAGTAGGGATCAGGGTTGAACATGTTGTCGGCGACGTCTTCGAGAATCAACTTCAGGTCTTCACCACTCATTTCGCGTACGTAGGTCTCGGGATAGGTAATGCAGGCTTGATCCATGACATGTTCCATCGTGATCGCCTGCCCCGACAGTACCGTGGTTCCCCAGCGGAAACCGGGTGACAACGCGATTTGCGCGTCGCCCTCGGTGCGCAGGGCATCACAGATTACCTGGTCGAAAGTGCCGTTGAAATTACCGCGTCGAAACAGCACGTCTTCCGCAACCGCCAGTTCTTCCTGTAGTTTGGGTAGGTAGGGCTTGCGCGCACCATCGATATAGGCTGCCATTTCAGCATCCGCATCGAGCAGGTTGGAGAACACCGGTAACAGGCGATAGCGGAAATCGCGCAGCTTCTTGCCCTTGTAATCCATATCCATAACGCCCAGAAACTTGCCATTGGATCCGGCATTGGTGACCAGGGTTTTGCCGCCCGGGTTGGAGACCGGTACCGCTCCCGGCACGCCATCGTGTGTATGGCCGCCGAAAATCGCATCGATACCGCTGACCCGTGACGCCATCTTCAGATCCACGTCCATGCCGTTATGCGACAGCACGATCAGGCCGTCAGGACTTTCCTCGTCGCGTGCCTGGTCGACGATTTCCTGCATGTCATCCTCGTTGATGCCGAAAGTCCAGTCGGGGATGAAACGCTGCGGGTTTGCGATCGGGGTATAGGGAAACGATTGTCCGACCACGGCAATGCGCAGATCGCCCATTTCGCGAATCGTATAGGGTTTGAACACATGCCCGCTGTCTTCGTCGAAGTCGCCCAGGTCGGCAAGTTCGTAATCAAACATTGCATCTTCCTTGACCTTGCAGTTCTGGCTGACGAACTCGCCATTGAAGATTTCGGCGTTATCCAGAACTTCAGCCGCGAGATAAGTGAATTCCCAGTGTCCGGTCATGACATCGACACCGAGCAGGTTGCAGGCTTCCACCATATCGCGACCCCGTGTCCAGTAAGCCGTGCCTGAACCCTGCCAGGTATCACCGCCATCGAGCAGCAGCGAACTTCCCTGTGCATACTCGGCACGAAGCTTCTTGACCAGGGTTGCCAGGTGCGCAAACCCACCGACCTTGCCGTACATGCGTGCCGCTTCTTCAAAATTCAGGTAGGTGTAGGCGTGTTCTTCTATACCCCCGGCCGGAATACCGAATTGATTCAACAAATGGGTTCCAACCAGGTGTGGCGCCTTGCCGAAAGCACTGCCAAATCCCAGGTTGACGTTGGGTTCACGAAAATAAATCGGGTTCAGCTGCGCATGACAGTCGGTAAAGTGCATAATTCGCGCATTGCCAAAGGCCGGCATGTCGTAGAGCTTCGAGTCGTCGCTGGCTGCGGAGAATCCTGCGCGCGGGAAAATACCGGCGGCGCCCGCCAGCCCCATCAGTCGGATAAACTCTCTTCGATTCAGGTTCATAACAGCCCTCCTCAGGCAAACATTTCTTTTAGTTCGATTAAATTTTCGACCACCAGGTCCGGCCTGGAGTCACGAATATCGTTTCCGTGATTATACCCGTAGGGTACACAGATAATGCTGAATCCGGCCGCGCGCGCCGCTTTCACATCATTGCTCGAATCGCCCACCATCAGGCACTGCGCGTAAGGAATCGAGAAATGATCCGCGGCAAAATGCAGCGGCATTGGGTCGGGTTTTTTCTTCGCAGTGGTGTCGCCGGCGACTACCAGTTCAAAATACCCGGCGAGCCCCATGGCCTCGATCAGGCTGGATGTAAACGGTTCCGGTTTATTGGTAACGCAGGCCAGATGCAGATCGAGCCCGGCGAGATACTCTAATGTCTCTATAACCCCGGGATACAGCAGGCTGTGATCGCTCGCATGCTCGGCGTAAAGGCGCTTGAAGATTTCGATACCGCTCGCAAGCAGAGCCTCGTCAGGCTCGGCCTCCATGTCATTGGTGAGCACGCGTTTGACGAAACGCTCGAGCCCATTGCCGACCCAGCGCCGCGCCGCCTGCGGGTCATGCAGCGGCATCTGCAGGCTGCGCAGCATTTCGTTGCCGCACCAGGCCAGGTCGCCGACACTATCAACCAGGGTACCATCCAGGTCGAACAGGACCAGCTTAAGCTGATCAAAGGCAATTTTACTGGTCGTTGCAGACATTTCGGACTGGATTTCAGTTTTCGGCAGATTCATAAATAACACCTGGAGACGAGCCCCGGCAAAATAACAATACTTTCCCGGGCACCCGGGGCAGAAAGTGAAACTGGTGAAGTGACTGGTTTACTCATGTATCCGCGCTACGTATAGGTTTTTCGAATTATTTTGACATCTGCAAGCGACCAAAACTATCAAATCATCGCGCTCAATGTAATAACCAAATAGCGATAGATACTATTACTACAGAAAATCAGGTTGTCAGCGCTGAAAAAACCTTCGGCAGACGCTCGGGCAGGCGCTCGATGTTATCCACGATGGAATAGTTGTTGGCGCCGAATATACGCGAAACATAGCTGTCCGCGTTCGGGTCCAGCGTCAGGCAATAGGTATGGATGCCTGTGGCGGCGAGTTCCTCGACCGCGTGCCTTGTATCCTGTCGCAGATATTGCGGGTCGCGTTCGTCGATATCCGCGGGTTCACCGTCGGTAATCAGTAACACCAGGCGCTTGCGGCTGCCCTGCTGCCCGAGATGATAGCCGGCGTGACGCAGGGCCGCACCCATGCGCGTCGACAGACCGCCGCTCATACCGGCCAGCCTGGCCTTGCTTTCGTCACTGTAGGATTCGTCAAAATCCTTGAACCGATAATACTGCACGTCGTGGCGGCCGTCGGAAGCAAAACCGTGCACCGCGAAATCGTCACCGATCGAATCGACTGCCCAGGCGAGTAACCCGGTGGCTTCGCGGGTCAGGTCGAGAATGCTGGGTTGATCCAGGTAACCCTCGTCATCTTCCTTTAGATCGCCGATGCGATCATTGGTCGAGGCCGACAGGTCCATCAGTACGATCATCGACAGGTCGCGCAGGTGCCGCGTAATACGGATGTTTACCCGCGGGTCCGGCATGACACCACGGCGGATATCGATCATCGCCCGCACCGCGGCGTCGATATCGAGCTCATCGCCATCTTCGAAGCCACGCTTGCGCACGATGCCCTGCGGCTGCAGTGCGTCGATCAGGTGCTTGATGCGACTCGCGATCGGTTTGTGTTTGTCGAGAATTTCATTCATGACCGCCGGATCCTCGCGCCGTTGGCGGCGTTCAATCACGGTGGTCCACTCCGGCCGCGACAGCTGGACCTGGTAATCCCACTCGTCGTAATGAAACGGCTCGGACACGGGTTCGACGCCTTCCGATTCGTTGTAGCTGACGCCGTTGTCCTCGTAGGGAAACAGCTCGGTAGGCAATACCCAGACTTCCTGCGGACTGCCATCCTTCAGCTCGGAGTCGATCTCGTTGACCATTTGCATTACGTTGACGTACTTGCGTTGTGTCGGCTGACGCCACGGCAGGCGCTCATATTCGGCGGCATCGGGACCGGCTTCGTCGAAATCCCAGAAATAACGGTTATCGTCGCGGTAAGGTACCGGTGAATCCAGCAGCAGACGCAGCGAAGGTATCTTTTCGGATTCGGCGATGCGGGCGAAACATTCGACTCCAAATTCACGCACTAACGGCGGATCCACTGTATCGGCCTCGAGCAGCCTGCGATAACGGCTGACGAGTTCGTTCATCCAGTTTTCGGCATCGCAGTAATCCGGGTCCAACAGCGCGCGATTCAGGCGCAGCATGATACTGGCAACCGGGTGAAGTTCCTCCGGGGCAGATTCAAGAGCATGTTCGAAAAACCGTAACCACAGGCGACGTAATCCGGGGAACCGGCTGTAAGCGAGGAATTCCACCCTGGCGTCCTCGAAGATTTCGATCATGCAGCGCTGCGCCGGGCTCAGATCGTCGGCGTTAATCGATTCCGTTGTATAAACGATATGCGCCGCCGAGTGCGCGGCCGCCGCTCGGTAGACATCGATACCGTCAATGCCATCGAAACGATCGAATGCATCGGGCAAATGTACCAGGTAGTCTTCGATATAAGGTCTACTGCCCTGACGGGTTTCGAAATCGTCCGCGGTCGGTCGCATGAAGAATGCGCGGGCCCACAGCGCACGCAGATAAAAATTGAGTTTGCGGTGATTATCGACAAACAGCGTACCACGACGCTCGCGCTGCAGTAGCGATTTAGAGGTCTCGGTTAGTAGAGCGAAATAGCTGCCCTGCCCCTCGAAATCGCGTTGATACGCCTGCGCGCCCCACATCGCCCAGCGTCGCAAACCACCCAGTGTCAATTTGGACAGCAATTCGCCCAGGGCTTCCATCATCGGACGCAGCCCGCGTGGCGCTTTGCCGGCGAGCTGATGCAACAGCTTCAAATAGCCGCGCAATAGATCGGCATCGCCGAGCCGGGTCGCCGCCAGCGGCAGATTGGAGAGAATCAACGTAATCACCGAGCCCGAGGTCAGCGATGACAGTTTCATTATGGCCTCGATCGCGTCGGGCACGATATCTTCGCCGACCTCCTTCGCCACCACCGGCATTTCCTGCACGTAGGTCAGCACCAGGTCCTGACCCTTGCCCAGCGTACACATGGCCTTTATACCTACCAGGTAATTTTCGAGGCCCTGTGGCGACATGATACGTTGCGCCTCGAGCCAGGAGGCCTCGATGGCCTCCAGGTTTCCGAGATCATCGGGATGACGCAAGGTTTTCATCAGAAGTAGGTATCGACCGCGGCATAGAGCGTATCGCGCATATCGGGATCGTCGCTAAGCGGCGTCACCAGCGCCATCCGACAGGCGGCCGCGGCTTCGACACCCTGCGCCATCAGTTGCGCCGCGTAAATCAGTAACCGTGTCGACATGCCTTCATCCAGGCCGTGGCCTTTCAGATTGCGCGAGCTTGCGCCGACCTGCACCAGTTTTTTTGCCGTTTCAACATCGACACCGCCTTCGTGAGCGACGATTTCAGCCTCGGTCTCAGCCTCGGGATAGTCGAAATCCAGACCGCCGAAGCGCTGTTTGGTCGACTGTTTCAGGTCCTTCATCAGCGACTGGTATCCGGGGTTGTAGGAAATCACGAGCTGGAAGTCCTCGTGGGCCTTAACCAGTTCACCTTTCTTTTCCAGTGGCAATTCGCGCCGATGGTCGGTAAGCGGGTGAATCACTACGGTAGTATCCTGGCGCGCCTCGACGATTTCATCGAGATAGCAAATCGCACCGATGCGCGCCGCTACCGTCAGCGGACCATCCTGCCAGCGGGTACCATTGATATCGAGAAGATACCTTCCCACCAGGTCGGAGGCGGTCATGTCCTCGGTACAGGCAACGCTGATCAGCGGTTTTTGCAGCTTCCAGGCCATGTACTCGACAAAACGCGACTTGCCGCAACCGGTGGGGCCTTTGAGCATCACCGGCATGCGCACCCGGTAGGCCGCCTCGTAGTTGTCGACTTCGTCCGCGACTGTCCGGTAATAGGGTTGCTCCCTTACCAGGTACTGATCGCGATCGGTTTCGACTATCTGCATCTGACTTGCGGCGTCGGCCATGACGCCAACCTATACCGGGTTGCCGCGGTAAATGACCATCGACGCACCGGCCGACTGCGCATAATTGTTGAATCCCATCAGGCGCACGTGGTTGTTGGGATGCGCGTTATGGCAGGCAACGCACTCGTTGATAATGATATCTACATCGTCTTCGCCGAACATCGGCAGTTTCCACATGTACCAGTAATTATCCGCGGCGTTTTCCGGCTCGGTGTGTTCGATGCCGGGATTCCAGCCCTGCGCAACAATGTACTGGACCTGGCGACGAATTTGCTCGGCGTTCATTTCCGGCAGGTAGGAAAAGGTTTCGAATTTACGGCTCGCCGGGTCGGCGAGGCTCGATTGATAGTCTTGAATATCACTCATGTCTTGATCCTCTTATCGATGGGCAACGTCGAGCTTGTCGACGGTATCGAACTCAAATTTAATTTCCTTCCAGGTTTCCATCGCCGCCTTCAGCTCGGGGCTGGACTTGGCGGCATTGGTGAGAATGTCCTTGCCTTCCTTTTCGACCTCACGACCTTCGTTACGTGCCTGCACACAGGCTTCGAGTGCAACCCGGTTGGCAGCGGCACCGGCGGCGTTGCCCCAGGGATGACCGAGGGTACCGCCACCGAACTGAAGTACCGAATCGTCACCGAAAATACTCACCAGCGCCGGCATGTGCCAGACGTGGATACCACCCGAGGCGACAGGGAAAATACCGGGCATGGAACCCCAGTCCTGGTCGAAGAAAATGCCTCGGCTGCGGTCTTCCTTGATGAACTTGTCGCGCATGATATCGATCCAGCCGAGCGTCGCCTCGCGGTCGCCTTCGAGCTTGCCGACGACGGTACCGGAGTGCAGGTGATCTCCACCGGAAAGACGCAATGCCTTGGCCAGCACGCGGAAATGAATGCCGTGGGTCGGGTTGCGATCGAGCACCGCGTGCATGGCGCGGTGGATGTGCAGCAGGATGCCGTTGTCACGGCACCATTGCGCGAGGCCGGTGTTGGCGCAGAAACCACCGGTCAGGTAGTCGTGCATGATGATCGGCGCGCCCAGTTCCTTGGCGTATTCGGCGCGCTTGTACATTTCTTCGGGCGTCGGCGCGGTCACGTTGAGGTAATGCCCCTTGCGCTCGCCGGTTTCCGCTTCGGCCTTGTGAATCGCTTCCATGACGAAATCGAAACGGTGGTTCCAGCGCATGAACGGCTGCGAATTGACGTTTTCGTCGTCCTTGGTGAAGTCGAGACCACCGCGCAGGCATTCGTAAACCGCGCGTCCGTAGTTTTTCGCCGACAGGCCGAGCTTGGGTTTGATGGTGCAGCCGAGCAGTGGACGGCCGTACTTGTTCATCTTGTCGCGTTCGACCTGGATTCCGTTGGGCGGGCCGTTACAGGTCATGACGTAGGCGACTGGAAAACGTATATCCTCGAGTCGCAGACCGCGCACGGCCTTGAAACCGAACACGTTGCCGACCAGCGAGGTGAACACGTTGACCACGGAACCTTCCTCGAACAGGTCGATCGGATAGGCGATAAGCGCGTAGAAACAGCTGTCATCGCCGGGCACGTCCTCGATCGAGTAGGCGCGACCCTTGTAATGGTCGAGATCGGTCAACAGGTCGGTCCAGACCGTGGTCCAGGTACCGGTGGAGGATTCCGCGGCAACCGCGGCGGCGGCTTCCTCGCGCGGCACGCCGGGCTGCGGCGTGATCTTGAAACAGGCGAGGATATCGGTATCCGCCGGCGTGTAGTCCGGCATCCAGTAGGTTTCGCGGTAATCTTTGACACCCGCATCGTAGGTTTTACTCATCTTTCATTCTCCAGATAAAAAATCAGGCAGCAGTCTTGCTGCTGGCAACTTTGGGATCGAGCGCGCCGCTGGTATAGGCTTTTGCCATCTCGGCGACACTGATCGGCTTGATCTTCGAGGCATTGCCCGCGGTTTCGAACTGCTCGAAACGGTCGCGGCAAAGGTCTTCCATCGCTTTCAGCGCCGGCGCCAGGAACTTGCGCGGATCGAATTGCGCCTTCTCCTGCTCCGCGACGCGGCGGAATTCGCCGGTCATCGCGAGGCGGCAGTCGGTGTCGATATTGACCTTGCGTACGCCAAACTTGATACCGCGCACGATTTCCTCAACCGGCACACCGTAGGTCTGCGGCATTTCACCGCCGTACTGATTGAAGATATCCTGCAATTCCTGCGGGACCGAAGAAGAACCGTGCATGACGAGATGCACCTCGGGCAGCTTCTCGTTGATCTCCCTGACCACGTTCATCGCCAGGATGTCACCGTCGGGCTTGCGGCTGAACTTGTAGGCACCATGCGAGGTACCCATTGCGATCGCGAGCGCATCGACTTTGGTACGTGTCACGAAATCGACTGCCTGGTCGGGATCGGTCAGCAACTGCTCCATGCTGAGACTGCCTTCGAAACCGTGACCATCCTCTTTTTCACCCTCACCAGTCTCGAGTGAACCCAGGCAACCCAGTTCACCTTCAACTGAAACTCCAATATCATGGGCGATGCGGGTAACCTCGGCGGTAATATCGAGATTGTATTCATAACTGGCCGGGGTCTTTGCGTCAGCTTCGAGCGAGCCGTCCATCATCACCGAAGTGAAGCTCGCCTGCATCGCCGACACGCAGGTGGCGCGGTCATTACCGTGGTCCTGGTGCAGGCAGATCGGAATCTGCGGGTACATTTCTTCGGCGGCCTCGACCATCTTGCGAATCATGATATCGCCGGCGTAACCGCGTGCTCCGCGACTGGCCTGCAGGATTACCGGGGCATCCACCGCCTCGGCCGCGTTCATGATCGCCAGTACCTGTTCCATGTTGTTTATATTGAACGCGGGGACGCCATAGCCATGTTCGGCGGCGTGGTCGAGTAGTTGTCTGAGTGTAATTCGTGCCATTTTAGTGGACTCTCCTGCTTATAAAGATGAACCGCGAGACGCCTCGTCAGGCCGCGCGACGTCTGCGCTCTACCATCTGCATCACCAGCGGGGTGAATATGAGCTGCATCGCAAGATCGATCTTGCCACCCGGGATCACGATGACATTCGGTCGAGACATAAAACTGTTATGAATCATGGTTAACAGGTAAGGGAAATCGATGCCGCGCGGATTGGCGAACCGAATCACCACCATCGACTCATCAGCGGTCGGAATCCAGCGGGCGATAAACGGGTTCGAAGTATCCACAATCGGAACCCGCTGGAAATTGATGTCGGTATTGGTAAATTGCGGGCAGATATACTCGAGGTAGTCCGGCATCCGCCGCAGGATAGTATCGGTAATTGCTACCGCCGAGTATCCCCGCGCAACCTTGTCGCGATGTATTTTCTGAATCCACTCCAGGTTGGTGACCGGAACCACCCCGACCTTGAGATCCGCATATTGCGCCACGTTGGCCTGTTCGGTGTTGATCGCCCCGTGCAGACCCTCGTAAAACAGCAGGTCCGTATTCTCCGGGAAGGATTCCCATTCGCTGAATTCACCCGGTGCGACCCCGTAAAGCTCGCTTTCGATCTCGTCATGTACGTAATGTCGGGTCCTGCCGCTACCGGTTTCGCTGTATTGGCGGAATACCTCTTCCAGCTCCTCAAGCAGGTTGGCCTCGGGGCCGAAGTGACTGAAATTCTTGTTACCCGACTCCTCTGCACGCGCCATTGCCGCCTTCATTTCCCGGCGGGTATAACGGTGAAATGAGTCTCCCTCGATAAAGCAGGCACTGATATTTTCGCGAAAGAAAATATTTTCAAAAGTAGTTTTTACGGTCGAAGTACCTGCACCTGAGGAACCGGTAATCGATAAAATCGGATGCTTTCTTGACATAAGCTGGCCCTTAATTTCTCAGTAAACCGCGATTTCCGAATAGTGGAAACCGGGTGTTTTCAATCGCTTCACCGGTGATGTATTCGATCACGTCACGAATCCTGTCACTCGAGCCGAATATCAATGGAATACGCTCATGCAATGACACCAGCTTCGATTCAAGGATATTGTGGTTGCCATCACTGGCCATGCCACCCGCCTGTTCGATCACGAAAGCGAGCGGCAAGGCCTCGTACAACAGGCGCAAGCGACCGTTCTGGTAGCGGGGACGCGAATCGCCGGGGTAAAGAAATACGCCACCGCGTATCAGGATACGGTAGGCCTCGGCGACCAGTGATGCGTTCCAGCGCATGTTGAAATCTTCACCGAGTGGACCATCCTCACCGGCGATACAGTCGTCGATGAATTGCCGTACGCTATCGTCCCAGAAACGGTAGTTCGAGGTGTTGATGGCGAACTCTCGTTGCTTCGGTGGTATCGTGACAGCATTTCCAACCTGGTAGAATTTTCGCGTGTCGGGCTCCAACAGGAAAATAAAGCTGCCTGCGCCGCAGGTCAGCACCAACCTGGTCTGGGGCCCGTAGACCAGAAACCCGGCGGCCTTTTGCCTGCTACCCAGGTCCTGCCCCAGCAAATCTTCAGCACCGCCCGACAATATCGAGAAAATAGTTCCGGTAGACATGTTGGTTTCGATATTCGATGAACCGTCGAGCGGATCGATCGCCACGCCGTACGCGGCCCGGGAATCGATTTCCAGTATTTCGACCTCTTCTTCCGAGGCCAGAAACGAAACCGGTAACTGGCGCAACGCCGCCTCGAAAATATTGTGCGCCGTGATGTCCAGCGGCGTCTGTAAATCGCCATCCGAATTTTCATCGCCCGCTTTGTCCAGGTAATCAATCAGGCCATGGCGGGAAATCAGATCCGATAGCGAAATACCGGCTTCGGCAATACCCCCGATAATCGGCACAAGCTCTTCCAACGCCGGATCCTGTTGCGCTGATGAATCGAGAAATTGATCCAGTGTCGGGGACGATGCCATCTGCTTTTGTTCGCTATGCATTAATAATGAGAAGTCATTCTGAGTAGACTTGATTATTTAGTAAAGTTTAATAAACTTTACGATTATGAAAGAAAATCTTTACCCCTGGTTGCGCCAGCTCACGCTCAAGCAAATGCGCGGTTTTGTTGCCGCGGTTAATTCCGGCAGCGCCTCGGCAGCGGCCAGGGAGCTCCATCTGACCCCGCCCGCAATCTCACTGCAGCTGCGTGACCTCGAAAACGCCATCGGCCTGCCGTTGCTCGAGCGCAGCGAGTCGGGACTGACCACGACGCTGGCCGGTCAGGAATTATTTGAACTCAGTACCGGCATCCAGGATTCCCTGGATCGGTTCGCTGAGGTTATTGCCGATCTGAAGGGCGTGGACCATGGCGTCGTTGCAGTCGGCGTGGTCAGTACCGCACGATATTTCGCTCCCACCGTACTGGCTGAGTTCATGAAGATTTTTCCGCAGGTAAAGGTTCAGTTAATGATTGGAAACCGCCAAACCACGATGGAAAAACTGGAAAATATGGAGCTTGATTTCGCCATTACCGGACTGCCCCCAGAGCATTTCGACGTGAAAAAGGAATTTATCAGCAAACACCCGCAAATCATCATTGCTCCGCCGGATCATCCACTTGCGAGAAAGCAGCGTATTTCGCTGTCTGAATTGCAGGATGAAACCTTTCTGTTGCGCGAAGCCGGTTCCGGCACGCGTTCGGTTACCGACAAACTCTTTGCACGTAACCGCAACCTGCCCGGCTCGGGTCTCGAGTTCGGCAGTAACGAAACCATCAAGCAGGCAGTCATGGCCGGTATGGGCATTGCAGTTATATCTGCCCATACCGTGGCTGCCGAACTGAAGGAAAAACGACTGGTTGCACTCGATGTAAAAGGCACTCCGATCAACCGCAAGTGGTTCGTGGTCAAGCATGCGGGTAAACGATTTCTGCCCTCGGCGCAGGCACTATGGAACTTCGTCGCGCGTAACGGCAAACACTACCTGCCCTGAATTTCTTCGAGGGGTTGGCTTCGAAGGGGTCGGACCAGGTTTTTCGCTATAGCTTTCAATCCAGACACGGAAAATACCGAAAAACGTGCTCTGACCCCTTCGAAGCCAAAAACCGATTTAACATCAGGCAAGTTGTTTGTATTTCAGCGCGTAGTAAAGTACCGGAATAACCACCAGGGTCAGCAGGGTCGAAATCAATATGCCGAAGATTAACGCAATCGCCAATCCGCTGAAGATCGGGTCATCGAGGATGAAGAAAGCGCCCATCACCGCTGCCAGTGCAGTCAGGGTAATCGGACGGGCGCGCACGGCGGCCGCCTGGATTACGGCTTCCTTGAATGCAACACCGGCAGTTAATTGCTGATTGATAAAATCCACCAGCAGGATCGAGTTGCGCACGATAATACCCGCCAGCGCAATCATGCCAATCATCGATGTTGCGGTAAATTGCGCCCCGAGCAAGGCGTGCCCGGGCAGCACTCCGATAACGGTTAACGGGATAGGCGCCATGATCACCAGCGGTACCGAGTAAGACCTGAACTGAGCAACCACCAGCAGGTAGATCATCAGCAAGCCAACCGAGTAAGCGAGACCCATATCGCGAAAGGTTTCATAGGTGATCTGCCATTCGCCATCCCACTTGAGACTATACCGGTAGGGGTTATCCGGCTGATTAATCAGGTACTGCTCGATGGGTTTATCCAGCAAGGGTGATACGACTTCATTTCCCAGGCGTGCCAGCGCAGCAAACATACCGTATAGCGGGCTATCGAGATCACCGGCGACATCTGCAGTAACAAACACCACCGGTAACAGGTCTTTATGGTAAATACTGTTCTCATTGGTGGAAATCAGCAGCGTTACTACCTCGGACAGCGGAACCAGTTCCCCGCTTGAAGAGCGCAGCTTGAGCGACAGAATGCTGTTGATATCCGACTTATCACCCTCGCTCAGCTCGAGACGCAATGGCAGCGGATACTTTTGGTTGTCACGATGCAGGTAGCCTACATCCTCGCCTTCGACCAGGGTTGCTATCGCGTTCGCGATACTGGCCTGGTTGACGCCCAGCCGGGTTGCCTTTTCCCTGTCGATCTTGATGATCCAGCGCTCTGACTCGGTTTCAACACTATCATCTACATCTACCACGCCCTGAACTTGCAGCAAGGACTTACGCACATCTCGCGCAACCTGCATCTGCCCCTGATAATCGATACCGTATATCTCGGCTACCACAGGCGCCTGCACGGGTGGCCCCGGCGGAACTTCCACAATTTTGACATTCGCAGCGTGGCGATTACCGATTTGCTGCAATGGTTCGCGCAGTGACAATGCGATCGCATGACTCTTGCGCTCCCGCCTCGACTTGTGCTGCAGGTTAACCTGAATATCGGACAGGTTTGACGCCGCGCGCAGGTAGTACTGCCGTACCAGGCCATTGAAATTTATCGGTGCCGCGGTGCCGATGTATGCCTGGTAATCGGTCACCTCCGGAACAGTGGCGATCAGCTTACCCAGTTCAGCGATCACCCGCGTATTTTGCTCAAGACTGCTGCCTTCGGGCATATCGACTACTACCTGAATTTCAGACTTATTATCGAAGGGCAGCATTTTCAATACGACCAGTTTGAATCCTGCCAGGCTGATCGAACCGAGTATAAGCAACGTGATCCCCAGCAGGAGCAACCAGCGATTGCGCCTGCCGCCTGCATCGCTTAGCAGGGGACCGAACAGGCGCCTGAAAAAGGAATACAGGGCTGGTGCGGTGTCAGCCGCATCGCTTCCAGCATGCGGTTTATGCGCAAGTATTTTCAGGCTGAGCCAGGGTGTCACCACAAACGCGACCGCCAGTGATATCAGCATGCCAATACTCGCATTGATCGGTATCGGGCTCATATATGGCCCCATTAATCCGCTCACAAAGGCCATCGGCAACAATGCCGCTACCACCGCGAAGGTAGCCAGGATCGTGGGTCCGCCAACTTCATCGACGGCAACGGGAATCGCCTCGAGCAGGCTTGCCTGCCCGGCTCGCATATGTCGATGAATATTCTCGACGACTACGATGGCATCGTCGACCAGTATGCCGATCGAAAATATCAGTGCAAACAGCGAAACGCGGTTCAGGGTAAATCCCCATGCCCAGGAAGCAAACAGGGTGAGCGCCAGCGTAACGACAATTGCGACGCCAACAATAACCGCTTCACGGATGCCCAGGGTCACGACGACCAGCAATACCACTACCGCGGTTGCGAACACCAGTTTCTGCAGCAAAGTCAGTGCCTTTTCGTTAGCGGTGGCACCGTAGTTACGGGTTATCGTCACCTCGACGCCGGCGGGGATCACGATGCCGCGCAGTTGATCAATACGCTCAATCACCTGCTCGGCCACTTCGATCGCGTTGCTGCCGGGCTTTTTCGCAATCGCCAGCGTCACTGCCGGGTAGCTCCCGCTCGCCTCGATACCCTTGTCGGCGGCCGCAGGTCCGGCGCCGAACCAGACATATTGATCAGCCTGTGACGGACTGATCTCGATACTGGCGATATCTCCCAGCGAAACCGGTACACCGTCGGACAAACCGACGATTAACTCCTGAATTTCGCCCGGATTGCTTAGAAAGGTGCCAGACTGCAGCGTGATTTCGCGATTATCGCGCACAATGTTGCCCGCATTACGCGATTGATTAGCAGCGCTGATGCCTGTTCTTACCTGCTCCAGGTCAATATTGAATCCGGCCAGCTTGACCGGATCGAGCAGAATTCTCACCCGCTGCCGGGTACCGCCCAGCGAGTAGATATCGCGCGTACCGTTGACGCGTTTCAACTCGGCCTCGAGTGAATGCGCAACCTGCAGTAAATCTACTCCACTGCGGCGCGGATCCTGGCTCCACAGGGTCAGGGCGACGATTGGCACATCATCGATACCGCGGGGTTTAATGATTGGCTGCCCCACTCCCATGTTGGCTGGTAACCAGTCGACATTCGAATAAACCTGGTTGTAAAGCCGCACGATGGCTTCCGACCGGTCTTCACCAACCTCGAATTGAACGGTCAGGATCGAAAGCCCTGGTCTGGAAATCGAGTAAACATGCTCGATACCGGTAATTTCGGAGAGCACCTGTTCCGCGGGCGTACTGACTACCTGTTCGACCTCATAGGCGGTTGCACCGGGAAACGGAATGAAGACATTGGCGAAGGTAACATTGATTTGCGGCTCTTCTTCACGCGGGGTTACCACTATCGCGAAGACCCCCAATAACAACCCGATCAAGGCCAGCAAGGGCGTAATTTCAGATTGCAGGAAATGCTTCGCTACCCACCCGGATGGACCGAGGGAAGCGCTCATTCGGCCGCATCCAGTTGACGCTTATGCAGAATTCCGGCGCGCACCGGGTCAAGCGCGATGGTTTCACCCGCATCGAGCCCGGCCAGAATTTCAACCTGGTCACCATAGCGATTGCCGGGTCGTACCTGCCTGAACGAAATCTCACCAGCATCATCGAGCACATATACCGCGTTGACTTCGGCACGTGAAACCAGTGCCTGTTGCGGCATGACAAGCCGCTGCACGTTACCAATAGCTATCGCGACCTTGACCAACATGCCGGGATAAAGGCGGCGTTCCATTTCCGGTAGCTGCAGACGGACTGGAAATGAATGATTCTGCGGATTCGCAAATGGGTAGATCGTTATTTTGCTGACTTCCAGTGAACGTCCGTCTTCGAGCATGATCACGCGGGCAAGGCGATGCTCGCGTAATCCACCGATTACCGATTGTGGAACATTGGCAGTAACACGCAGCTGCCCTAACGCGTAACCGGTTATGATAGGCTGACCTGGACTGGTACTTTCACCCACCTCGACATGGCGCTCCACGACGACCCCGCTGTAAGGAGCCCGCAGCACGGTGTGACCCAGTAATTCGTCGGCCTGTGTCAAATTGGCGTCGGCTGAAGCCACTCGTGCCCGGGCCGCCTTGAGGTTGGCCCTGGACTTGTCAAAATCTGCCTGTGAAATCAGCTTTTGCTTGCGCAGGCCCTCATTACGCTTAAATTCGAGCTGCATGTCCTGTAGATTTGCATTCGCTTCATCGACAGCGGCACGAGCCTTTAACTGCTGGGCGACGTACTCCTGGTCGCGGATTCGCAATACGACCTCGCCCTGCTCCACGAAGTCATCGACATCGAAATTTACCGCTTCGATTTTTCCGGCGACCTCGGCAGACAGGGTAGCCTGCTGACGCGCCTCGACAACACCGTCGACCTTGTATTCCTGCGACATCTGCACCGGTTTCAGGGTAACGGTCTTTAAAGGAGCGTCGGCGTAGCCCGGCGCCGATGTTAAAGCGAAACTGAAAACGATAAGCTTGAGCATAAGCCGCATACAGGACTCCCGATTAGGCAATTAACTTATTTTAGTGACCGTATATTAGAATTTTCTAATATAGATTCAATACCACCTTAGAGGTAGTATTCGGTATTGTATTGATTTGTAAATGAGCCTGGACAACTAATGCAGCATTGCCGCAGCCTCCTTCAGACATTGCTGATACTTGTCATCGGCATCGCAACGAATTCCGCAATGGCGGCAAACCAGCTTGCCGGTCATCCGTCACCTTATCTTGCTCTGCACTCCGGGGACCCGGTCGACTGGAGACCGTGGCAAGCTGACGAGATCGATGATGCCAGGACCGGTAACCGGCTGATATTCGTATCGGTCGGATACTTTTCCTGTCACTGGTGCCATGTCATGCAACAGGAGAGTTACCAGGATGCCGAGATTGCAGAAATCCTCAACCAGAAGTTTGTCTCGATCAAGGTCGACCGCGAACTCGAGCCTGACCTCGACCGTCGCCTGATCGAGTTTGTCGAAACAACCCGTGGTGCGGCAGGTTGGCCACTGAACGTATTCCTGACCCCCGCGGGTTACCCGGTTATCGGTTTTACCTATCTGCCACGTGATGATTTTGCCCGCTTGCTCCTGCAACTCGACCAGCAATGGCAGCAGGATCATGTCTCCCTTGCCGCCGCGGCGCGTGATTTTTTCCAGACCCGGATGCAGGACCAGGGCAACCAGGCCTTTGACGCACCGCAGATTCCGGCCGCAAAACTGATCGATGCGTTTGTCTCACAAACCATGCTCGCGGCCGACGAACTGCAGGGCGGTATCGGCAATACCAGCAAATTCCCCAATGTACCCCAACTCGATGCATTACTCACCGAGATCAGCCGCAACAGCAAGCTCGACCCGGATGTTGCAGACTTCGTCCAGCTGACCCTGCAGGCCATGGTGACGAATAACCTGCTGGATCACGTTAACGGAGGATTCTTCCGCTATACCACCGATCCTGACTGGCAAACCCCGCATTTTGAAAAAATGCTTTATGACAATACCCAGCTGGCCACGCTCTACCTTAAGGCGCAGCAGCTGTGGCCCGCTCAGGGTTATGACGAAATCGCCATGCGCACACTCGATTTTGTCGAAGCCAGTTTGAAGCATCCAGACGGCGGATACATGTCCAGTCTGTCCGCCGTAGACAAGGACAACAAGGAAGGCGGGGCCTATTTCTGGAGCCGTGAACAACTGGCCAACCTGCTCACTGAAGATGAGCTCGAATATCTGCTGCGACTCTGGCCCGAGCAATCGGCATCCAGCGAATTCCTGATCGGACCATTGATTGGCCCGGGAGCGCCCGGTGAACCGGCGAGGAATTTAAGGCTGCTGCGCAAATTACAGGCCCGGGGCAGCGCGAGCATGCCCGTCGACGACAAACGCCTGGCCAGCTGGAACGCGATGATGCTAAATGCGTTGACCGCCGCAGCGGATTTCGATCCCCGTTTCGCCAACAGGGCACGCGGCCTTTTCCGCAGCATGCAGGATCTTTTTTATCGGGCAGGCTCGCTGGTTCGATTCGCCGGCAATGCCGCGGTCGCCGATGCCGAATTCGAGGACTATGCCCAGGTAGCCGAGGCTTTTCTCAACTATGGTCGAAAGTTCGCCAGTGACGACGCCATCGAATTCGCCCGCCTGTTGACGCAACGCGCGCATGACAGGTTTCTCAAAAAAGGACGTTGGCAGGCAAAGGAAAAACCCCTGATTCCAATCGCACAGGGCCAGTGGGTCATCCCCGACAGGGTAATTTATTCGCCGATGACGCTATGGCTGAAAGTCGCGCTGGAAGTCCCGGAGCTGGACCCGGCTGTACGCAGCAGTGCCACCACCATGCTGCAACGCGCTTCCCAGGATATGCTCGACTCACCCTACTTCTACGGCAGCTTTATCATGTTACGCTCAAATAGCCGAAGCTAAGGGACGGTTATGCCTCGCATCCGCTGTCGGTCAAGCCGGGGGGGGTTAAGATAACCGTGCGCCTGTTAAAGTAATTTTATTATAATGCCTTAACTACGATGTAAACCTACTAATGCAATAGGCCTTGTGATAAATTGCAGCGAACTCAATAACCCGCTTGCTTTTTCATTCAGGAAATGGTGAAGCCTGACTCTACAGAATCAAATTGCAAGTAAACCGTAATGAGACCATACGGAACAAAAAAGGCATGAAAAAATCCAACTTAGTTCTTTACCACTGCCTCCTTGTACTGACACTTTTAGGTTGCGCCAGCTCGCAAAAGGAGGAAATTGTATCGACCGACAACCTCAAAGCAGCCGTTTCAGAGGTTGTCGTATTACAGAAAGAAGCCGATATAGTGCAGGCCGATCTGCTCTCCTACGACGAATACGTGGCAGGATCAGATGCTCTGGAGAAAGCTCAACGGGGCTTATCGGGCAACTATAAGACGGATTACATCCAGGAAGAGATAGCCCTGGGAAAGGCACAATTTCAGCAAGCGTTAGAAAATTCCGAAGCCCGTACTCCTAACGCTTTTCGTATCCTCGAAGCCAGGAAATCTTCTCTCCAGACCGGTTTAAAGGACAGTACAGATTTAGCAAATGCACTGGCAGATGTTGATGAAGATTTAAGGGATGAAACAGACGACTTTGCGCGAGCCCTCGAACCGAAGGAGTTCTCGGAATTTCAAAAGAAATATTTCGCGCTTGAGATTGAAGCGGTTCAGTTCAGGGAGCTGGATATTGTTAAATTAACCATACAGAAGGCCGTCAGTCAGGATGCAGAAGACCTCGCCCCGGAAACACTGAGAACTGCTTTGCTGGACGTTAGTGAAGCTGAGAATCTGATTGCTCAAAGTCCTCGTGACGCAAAGTCTTACCAGGACAGTGTAACCTGGGCCAGGGAAAGTTCTGTTTTGCTGACTGATGTAATGGACGTAATTCTGAACGCGAAGGGAACGCCTGAGGATATTGCGTTAAAAATTGTAAAACAGAATAGAGAGTTAGCCAAACTTGCTGAAAATGTCGGTAGCCTCGAACAAAATCTACAGTCGACCCAATCAAGTTTAATGGAGAAGGAAGGCGCCCTTAAACAGCAAAACCAGGAATTGGAGTCGACCCGTTCAAACTTGCAGGAAACAGAAAGTGCACTGCTTTTACAAAACCAGCAGCTGGAGATGTCTTCCACACAGGTCAGGTTTCAGCAGGCAATGGACCGCGCGGTACAAGAATTTTCTGATGATGAAGCGGAGGTCTATCAGCAGGGCAAAAAACTAATTTTCAGGCTCAAGAAAATGAATTTTGCCTCTGGGGCTTCGACTATCCCGGAATCGTCGAAACCGTTACTGACAAAGATTAATGACATCATAAGATTTGTGGGCGCTGAAATAGTAGCAGTCGAAGGGCATACCGATTCGGTCGGAGCGGCTGAATTGAACAAGGAACTTTCGACCAAGAGAGCAATCTCCGTAGCAAACTACCTGGCTTCTCTCGCAGGTGGTTATAAGCTTGGCTATATCGGTTATGGAGAGTCCAGGCCCATTGCCACCAATGAGACGAGCGAAGGGCGGGCAATAAATCGCCGCGTAGACCTGGTGGTAACTGCTAAAAAGTAACGATCGGATTGCGCCTGCGACAGATTTATCATGCTGCGGGCTAAAAACACGAGTTAGCACAGGCAATCGGCGCTGGTTAGCCAGGAACCTGCCCGGGTCTACTCGGGTGCCGCTTTGTGCAACTTGCTATCTCGCTGAACCACTTCAAACTCGATTTCATTGCTGTAGCCAGCACCGCCGTCTCGCGGCCGGCCAACAAATCGCTCGCCCTGTTGCTGACGCCGCAGCGTATCGTCAACCTGTCGATGCTGTTGCTGTTGATAGGGTAAGCGAAACGACCGGGGCAGCAATCGATCGCTATCGAGGTCCCTGACCCAGATAAAAATACTGCCGGGTTCGTCATTCTTCAGGTCCGGCTCTACCGTAAAGCTGCTGATCATCTCAAAGTTTTGCGGAATGCCACTCGGTGCCGGCCACCCGAGATAATCCTGCAGGGCATTGTAGTGCCACAGGTAAAAGCCCAGGCACAGGGATAGCAAAACGAATTTAAGCCCGACGCCAAGCTCACTTTTGAAAACCGCCAGCAATAGCAGGAACAATTGGAAAACGTACGCCAGCGCCAATGAAAGTATCGAAATGGTCATGACGCCTGCCCCGTTTCCTGCTCGAGTTGTTCGGGATCGAGCCGATAGGGGGTCAGCACCTTGGGCAACTGATTCATGGAAACGATTTCACCGTCAGCGTCAAGTTCGAAACGCAGCACTGTCTTTTCATCATCCAGCTTGTTCAGCACCAGTTGATCGATAAAAACCAGCCGCAGCACCGGGTTGACCTTTTCAATTTTGACGACGGTCCTGACCGGCTTGTTACTCACCGATTGGTAGTAGTGCAGGTTGACTATATACTCGCCCGAAATTATCCCGCGAATCGTTACCACCTCCTGGTTGATCGGATGCACCACCTTTTTACCATTGATCATAACCGTATCATTCAGATCACCGCGGTCATCACGGTCCAGGTTCAACCAGCCGGCTTCCTTGCGCAGGTAGGAAACCGTTTCCTGGTAAGGATCCTGCACCCACAGATCTATGTCATCAGGTTGATCCTCGGGCCAGCTTACGGTAATTATGTATTCCGCCTTGAAATTAACATTACCGAGTTTGGCGATCGGATTCATGAAGATGATGGCAATGAAAAACAACAGCGTGAAGCCGAGCAATGTATTGAACAGCAGATCGGTGAAAGGATCTGACAATTGATGGTTGTGGCGGGTCGTTCTCACTGCACCCGGTACTCGTATGTCAGTTCGCGAACATCATCGAGCAGCTTGTCTACACTCCAGTCAAGCAGCTGGTATTTCATGTTCAGCAGCACCCCGCAACTCATCCCGGTCAGGGTAGTAAACAAAGCCACCTTCATCCCACCGCTCATTTGAGCGAGCAGCCTCTGCATCACGCTGATATCGATACTGCCCAGGTCGACCAGCGAACCGAGCATGAAAATAAAACCGATTACGGTACCGAGCAACCCGAGCTTGAGCATCAGGTCGGCGACGACATAACCAAAGCGGAACTGCCCGCGGCAACGTCCGTCGAGGACATCGATCAGTAATTCGGGAGATTTGTCGCTGTCACTCGAAGGATGTCGCAACAACGAAAAATACCGCTGCACATTACCGGCGCGCGGATCGATCGATGTCTCGGAGCCCGCCTCCCTGATCTCAAGCGACAAACGGTAGGACACCAGCAGCACGTGCAGGCTGGCAAATAGATAAATCGACAGAATAGCCCGCGAAACAAAGCTGTAGTCCTCGGCGAGCAGCGTTGGCAACAGGCCCGAATCGAGCAGTAAATAGACCATAAACAGTTCGACACCCAACAGGCTGCCGACAATCAATAACAGGCCAAAAGGTTTATCGATAATAGAATTCATCGCTAAGGTCTCTCGTCTCAACCTGCATATTAAGCCCTGAAGAAAACGCTGCAACCATAAACTCCCAAAAAATTTCGGGCTGCCGGGCGGATATATGCCTTATACCCCCCCAATCTATCCCCGAAGGTATATTCGTATATTAGGTTTTGCTAATATAATGAAGCCTCATTTTCAGGGGGATCCAACAATGATCAGCAAAATTATCGCTCCACTAGTATTAGCTCTGGGCCTTGGCAGTGGCGTCGCTTTCGCCACCGAAGTCCCATCCACCACAAACACTCAACCAGCCGAAGCTTACAATCCAATGGCGTTCATGGGCATGACGAACACGACTATGCCCAATGCCCAGCAAATGAACCTGGCACGCCCGGAAGGTTACCAGGTATTCATGAATCCGATGAACTACGGTCAATTCATGAATCCCGCCACCTACGGGCAGTTCATGTCACCACAGTTTTACATGCAGTTTGCCGACCCGAATAACATGATGGCGTGGATGAACCCGAACGCATACGCCGCCTACATGAACCCGGCCAGCTACATGCAGATGATGAATCCGATGGCATATATGCAATTCATGAATCCAGCTGTTTACATGCAGGCCATGAATCCAGCCAGCTACCAGGCGTTCATGAATCCTAACACCTACATGCAATGGATGAATCCAGCGTCTTACGGCATGGCTGGCGCTACTACTGCCGGTTATACTGCCCCGAACGCCAACTTTAACTGGTTCGACCCTAACGCCTGGACCAGCATGATGGCGCCCCAGGCTCAGGTACAGCCGGAGCAACAGGCACCACAGCAGTAATGAAATAATTGAAATGCGAAAATGGGAAGCTCGGACGCCTGAATTGAATCAAATTTAACGATGGCAAAACAGCTTCCCGTATTCGCACTGCTACTCTGGGTCCTGCCGGCCCTGCTCCACGCTTCATCTCCACGCGACCCCCAACCATTTCTTTTTTGAAAAAAGCCTTGGCGACCTGACCGAGGAGATCGAAATTGCCCGCGAAGCAGGCAAACAGGTGACGATCGGCGACAATAATTATCCGGCAGTGACCGTGCGCATTGAGTTTTCGGCCGACGGCAAGCTGGAGGCGGGTTTGCCGGTAAAAGTAAGCATTAGCGACAATTAGCATTGCTTGACACGAATCAAGGTATAGACCCGCCACAAGCATCAGGGTTACTATGTTTTTCTAAACACTTGTTACACTAACCGTTCAACAGGGAGAATATGCATGTACAAGACAATCCTGGTACCTATCGAGATGGCGCACGTGGCTGAAGGCAAGGCTAACATCGATCTAGCCGCACAACACGCCGCTGAAGGTGCAAAAATTATTCTGCTGAATGTCGTCGAGGACATCCCCAACTGGGCAGCGGTCGAACTACCCGCCGACTTACTCGACAAATCCCTTGATTCGTCCCAGCAAGAATTAAAAGCCATCGCCAACGCTACCGGTATGAAGATGCAGGCGCTAGTTCGCACCGGTCACTCTTACAAGACAATTCTCGAGGTGGCCAAGGAGAAAGACGTCGACCTGATTATCATTGCGTCGCATCGCCCCGGTTTGCAGGATTATTTCCTCGGCTCCACCGCCGCCAAGGTAGTGCGCCACGCCGATTGCTCTGTGCTTGTGGTTCGCTAGATCAGTCCGGGTCATTCCCGCGACCCCTGTCTCGGTTCCGCGCGACCCTGTGCCTTTCCCGTACCTCCTCTGAGTCATTCCCGCGCCAGCGGGAATCTCACGGTTCTTTAAACTCATTTAAGTGGAATCGGGAATCCGGACCGCATGACGCTGTGACAATATTCCCGCTGGCGCGGGGATGGCTGAAGACGCAGGGGTCGAGGCGTTGATCATCGATGATCAATGCCATAACCTAGTCTCCCGGACAATATGGAAGCGACAAATGAAACCAACCAGCCCACTGTATACGATTATCCTCGCGCTCACGACACTTGCGCTAACTGCCTGCGCTAACAAGCCACCTCCGGTGGAATGGCGCAGCAAAAGCTTTAGCGGCAAAGTAGACGATATAATGGTCATCGGTGTCAGCGAGAACGCTGAACGGCGCTTCACATTCGAAACCAGCTTTGTCAAGGCACTGCAAGCCAACCAGACACGTGCCATGCCAAGCCGTGAAATACTTACCACCAGCATCAACCTGACGCGCGAGATTGTCGAGAAGGCGATCGAAGGAAAGCAGGTGGGTGCCGTACTGATCACGCGCATTGCGGGCGAAAAGAAAAGGAAACCTACCGTTTACAGGATGACTATGACTACGAGCGTGCCGATTCCGGCTACTACGATATCGCCTTGCAGGAAACAAACAAGGGATATTACGCGAACGAGAAGCTAGTACTACTGGAAACCAGGTTATTTGACACTGCCTCCGGGAAACTGATCTGGTCACTGCAGTCAGGGGCGACGGCAGAAACGGAGCCCAAAAAAATCATCGAAGAGCTGATCGAGTTAACCGTCACGACGCTATCAAAAAGTGGATTGATTGCGGCAAAACCCTGATCACCAAAGGCTCTCAACAGGTAGATGCAGCAATTCGCACGGCAGTGACCAGGCAGTACCCCTGTTCCTGCTCGAATACCAATGAAGGCTTCATTTTGTACTTCTGCACCTGATAGCCAGGCCATGTCCCATGTATAAAAAAAACCTGCTACTACTCGCTACCTGCCAGGGGTTGATGTTGTCCTGTACGTCACTGGCCATGACAACCTCGGCCCTGGTCGGGGTCGCGCTGGCGCCTGCCCCCATTCTCGCCACCCTGCCGCTAGGTCTAACCTATCTTTGCATCATGATCACCATGATTCCGGCATCGTTGCTGATGAAGCACTACGGTCGACGTGTCGGTTTTGCACTCGGCGGAACTGCCGGCCTGATCGGCTGCTCAACTTCCGCAGTGGGTATTTACGTTGGCAGTTTTACCCTTTTTTGCGCGGGTTCTGCCCTGTTTGGCATCGCCAATGGATTTTCGCAATACTATCGTTTTGCTGCCGCGGAGATAGTCGACAAATCCTATAAAAGCCGGTCTATCTCCTGGGTACTGGCTGGTGGCCTGGTGGCTGCGTTCATCGGCCCCAATACGGCAACCTTGACGCGCGAACTGATTCCGCAGGCCCTGTTCTCCGCGTCATATGCGACTCTCGCCCTGTTCTGTGCTGGTGTCATTATCATTCAGTTGTTTATACGAATCCCGATGCCCTCCGATGAGGAAAAAGAAGGACATAAACGTCCGGCCAGGTTCGTATTGACGCGACCCATATTTTTAGTTGCCGTGCTCTGCGCAATGATTGCCTACGGCACGATGAACCTGCTAATGACCGCGACACCGTTGGCAATGAATCATAGAGACATGGCATTTGCCGATACCGCAGTTGTCATTCAATGGCATATCGTCGGCATGTTCGCGCCGTCCTTTTTTACCGGTAGCCTGATACATCGCTATGGCGTGCTCAAGATTATGTTCATCGGCGCGCTGGGGCTGCTTGGTTGCGCCCTGGTAGCGCTCAACGGACAACTATATGAGCATTTTCTTGTCGGTCTCGTATTGCTCGGGATCGGCTGGAATTTCCTTTACATCGGTGGCACCACTTTGTTGACCGAAGTATACCTGCCCGCCGAGAAAGGCATGATTCAGGGTATTAACGAGTTTATGGTGTTTTCAGCTACAGCGTTTACCGCTTTTTCTTCAGGCTATTTGCATCACACCCTGGGCTGGGAAGCATTGAATCGCTACACCATCCCCGTGGTGTGTTTTGCCGGCTGCCTGATACTACTTCTCAGTTGGCAGCTGCGCCAGCGGCAGGCGCAGATAGCCTGATCGACGTAACGCCCGGGATAAAATCAGCGAGGCACTAGCGTCGCTAACAGGTCCGCAGCATGTCGCGCAAAACCTGTGTTGTGCTGCGATCACGGTTTTGTGAAAATTCGCGGATTAATCTACTATAATGATTAACATGTTCAGGTACCAGCTCATTCTTTTACCCTTGATACTCGGTCTCAGCTGCAGTGCGCTGGCACAGGTCTACAAATCCACCGACGCCGATGGAAACGTGATCTTCAGCGACACCCCGGGCACCGATAGCGAAGAAGTAGAGGTAACCTCACCCAATGTCTCGGAGCCGGTCGAAGTGCCGGCAAATGTTACAGCGCCCGAACCAGAACCCAAAGCGGTTAAAACAAAAAAGGGGCAACCCAAGGATGAACTGGTCGGTGAAGTTTACGTGAAGGATGACGATGGTAGAAAGCACCTCAGGGAACTAAGGCCAAGGCCGCGATGGGGACCGGGCAACCCTGAAAAATAAGGCCCGGGTAAAGCCATTCGCCGCTTTACTGAACCGGCAACTCGGTTTTGTTGACCAGGTGTCGCAACACAAAACTGGAATGCACGCCGGTAACCCCCGGAATACGGGTCAAATGGCCGAGCAGAAATTTTTCGTAATGATGCATGTCCCTGACCACGACCTTGAGCAGAAAATCGGCTGTCTGACCGGTTACAATACTGCACTCGATAACTTCCGGCATCTGCGTAATCGCCTGCTCGAAATTCTCAAATCGGTCGGGCGTATGCCGGTCCATTGAGATACCGATAATTGCGGTCAGATCCAGGCCCAGCGCGTCTGGGTTCAGCAGGGTGACGTGACCGGCAATCAAACCGGATTCCTCCAGCCGTTTTACCCGGCGTGAACATGGCGTGGGAGACAGTCCCACCTGATCGGCCAATTCCAGGTTACTGATTCGCGCATTGGTTTGCATCAGCTTCAATATATGTTTATCGATTCGATCGAGCGCAATACTCATGATCTCCCCATAAATATAAATATTTAGTCATTATACCTATAATTTAGTAAATTATTAGATATTAATAGCCTCATTCATTCAATATAAAGATTAATACGCAATCGTTAGCTAACAAACATCGACTAAAGTCACTAACTGAATCAATTCATTAGCAACCGCATCTACCAGGAATTAACCGTGTTATCGTTTAATCACAGAAAATATCGTCCGTTTCCACCCGTCGCCAAAACAGACCGGCGCTGGCCTGATAAAGTCATTGCGCACGCACCGGACTGGTGTAGCGTCGACCTGCGCGACGGCAACCAGGCGCTTATCGAACCGATGTCACCCAGCCAGAAGCTCTCCATGTTTCAACTGCTGGTCGATGTAGGATTCAAGGAAATCGAAGTCGGCTTCCCCGCCGCATCGCAACCGGATTTTGATTTTGTACGTCAATTGATCGAACAGGACCTGGTGCCCGATGATGTCACTATCCAGGTTTTGACCCAGGCACGAGAACCGTTAATTGCGCGCAGCTTCGAAGCATTGCAAGGCGCACGCAGTGCCATTATGCACCTGTACAACTCGACCTCGACAGTACAGCGCGAGCAGGTATTCAAAATGTCGCGCGAAGAAATCAGGGGTATTTCAATTCAGGGCGCTATCTGGGTACGCGACTATGCCGCCGCACAAGCGGAAACGGCGTGGCAATTCCAGTATTCACCCGAGAGTTTCACCAATACCGAAATGGATTATGCCGTCGAGATCTGCGATGCGGTTATCGATGTCTGGCAACCAACGCCGGGGAATAAAACCATAATCAATCTTCCGGCAACCGTGGAAGTCGCAACGCCGAATGTCTATGCGGATCAGATCGAAACCATCTGCGACCAGATCAGTCGTCGCGACTGCGTCCGCATCAGTTTGCATACGCATAATGACCGGGGCTGCGGTATTGCCGCCGCCGAACTGGGCGTGATGGCCGGTGCCGATCGCATCGAGGGTACGTTGCTCGGCAACGGTGAGCGCACCGGAAATATGGATATCGTCACCATGGCGATGAACCTGTACAGCCAGGGGATCGATCCAGAACTGGATTTCTCGGATATGGATCGCATTATCAATGTGGTCGAAACCTGCACACAGTTAACCGTGCATCCGCGGCATCCTTATGCGGGTGAACTGGTGTTTGCGGCCTTTTCGGACAGTCATCAGGATGCGATCAACAAGTGCTTGCTCATCGATGAGCGGCAGCGTGAGCTCGAGGGTCCCGATACACACTGGAAAGTCGCCTACCTGCCCATTGATCCGCGAGATGTCGGCAGAACCTACCAGGAAGTTATCCGCATCAACAGTCAGTCCGGCAAGGGCGGCGTCGCCTATGTCATGGAACAGGACTACGGCCTGCAACTGCCGCGCTGGTTACAGGTTGATTTCAGCCCGCATGTACAGCAATTTGCCGAGCAGAGTGAAAGCGAAGTATCCACCGAGCAAATACGCCAGATTTTCCAGGAAACCTACATCGACGTCGATATGCCGATCACGGTTGAAAGTTACCAGGCATCCAGGGCAAAAGGGTCCGACCAGTTAACGGCAATGCTGATAACGCAAGATGGGCGAGTCGAAATCTCCAGTGATGGCAAAGGAATTCTCGACGCCTTCGTCAGCGCAATTAACAACAAGCTTGATTCGAGGCTCGTACTGGTCGACTACAGCGAACATACGCTCGGTGACAACGAGCAATCCGAGGCGATGGCCTACGTGCAGTTAAATATCAATGGCAAACGCTTCTGTGGTGCAGGCTGCAGTGAAGATATCGTCGGCGCCTCGTTACGCGCGGTGTTAAATGCCGTCAGCAGAGCCGGCGTCAAAATTGAAAACGGGGCAGCACCTGTTCTACAAGCAGTAAAGGTTGCCAACTAATTTATATTGCCCCATTTTTTAAACAGCTTATATGGCTCCTGTGCTGTTCTCGCGGCCGCATAAACTAGAAATGGTTGCGCTCAAATTTTTGCTCCCACTGCTTTCGAAATACTTGTTGCTCACCCTCCCATGCAGTGGATACTGCATGCAGGAAAAAATGCGTACTATCACAGGTGATTCGAGTGTATGTATGGGTTTTTGTTTGCCAGCCCTCCCTGCCATATTCCCATTCCCAATCGTATTCGGCGATTGCAGACAGGGGATCCGACTTGCCAATACTAAATCGGTATAGTGACTTTGAAGCCATTTCCATACCGGTTTCTTCGAAACGGATCTTGCCATTATCCGCGCCTATTTCAAGCACGCTTAGATCCAGCCCGGCGTTGTAGCTGATTTCCCGACTCTGACTAACCGGCCTCAATTCGGTGGTGGGTTCTGGTTCACCGATTTCACTTTTCCCGAAATCAGTCAGCTTTGCATGTGCCGCATTTTTGCGGATTACCGGCAAATTCAGCACGCTGGAACCTGAATGAATTGCCACCCGGGAACTGGTCGGCGATGGCCAGGCCATCGGCCAGTAACTCGTCGATAGCGACAAACGGAGCTTGTGCCCCGCGGGCACCACATAAGCGCCGTGATTGAGCCTGACTTCGACTGCTACAATTTCGCCTGGTATCATCGATTCGGGTTTTGACTTACCGTTGCGTTGACTCGGGTTTAAAATACCACGCGTAATCAGGGTGCTGGCCCCGTCAGGCCAGACATCGCACAAACGCGCGGCGACAAGCGCTTGCGGCTGATTACTACTCAACCGCAATCGGGCAACGGCATTACCCAGAATTTCCAGTGCTTCGGTCAGCGTATCGGTATCGAAAACCAGCGACCCTGCATCTTCCTGCTGTTGGTCGCCGGGCAGTTCTTCGGCGGGGCCGAACGAGAACCAGGGCATATATTCCCCCGATAGTTGACCCGTGGTTTGCGGCGAGCAAATTTCCAGCGACTGATCGGGAGCGGGCTCTTTGGATAGCCTCGCGGGGCTCAAATAATAATTCTCGGTTTCGATATGATCAGATGGCCAGCCGGACAGCCCAACCCAGCGCCCGGGACGTTCATCGTAATAGGTTTGCGGTTTAACACTGTCTTGCAGAAAGACCTGGTACTGCGCTTCCCCCATGATCCCGGTTTCGTCATCCTTCAACCACTGGTCATACCAGCGAATCGCATCGGAGAGAAAATCCACGGTCGGACCGGGAATGCCAAGATGCGGGTAACGATGGCACCAGGCGCCCTGCAAACCGCGTGTCGGAACCTGCAGATTCTGCAGCAGCCGGGGCACGGTATTAGGCCAGCAGTCGGCGTGACCGCTAATCACGTAAACCGGGATTTTGATCGCGGCATAATCGGTGTCGGCCGAGTTGTTCTGCCAGTACTCGTCATTGTGCTGGTGTTCAAACCAGCGCTCGAGGTAGTGCGGCGCCTGCTCAAGCCGTTCAAGCCACAGGTCCCGCCAGTTATCACCGACGAGTTCCGGGTCAGGCGGGCGAGTGTTGTAGCCGAACATGATCGCGGCCCAGCCAAGCGTTTGACCCACCAGGCAACCCATGTAATAACCGGCATCGTCGTAGTAACGTTGATCGCTCGCACCGAGCACGATAATGGTTTTGAGTGCCTCGGGAGCTCGTTGGGCGAGCTGCAATCCGGTAATGCCACCCCAGGAAATTCCCATGGTGCCGACCTTGCCGTTGCACCAGGGTTGTTCGGCGATCCATTCGATCACCGCGACGCCATCATCCACTTTCTGGTCGGTATATTCGTCGTAAAGAACCCCATCCGAACTGCCCGAACCGCGCATATCCACCCGGATACAGGCGTATCCATGCCTGGCAAAATGGGCGATGGTGTTCGAATCACGTTTCGCAGAGTAATCGTCTTTGCGATAAGGAATGTACTCGAGCACTGCAGGACAAGGCTGTTCATTATCCGGTAACCACAGCCGCGCACCGAGACGCGCCCCATCGGGCATCGGAATCCAGCAATGGTTGATCCTTTTTACCGCCATCAACCAGTCGCCCTAACGGGGATCATGACAGGTCAGGCTGCGCGCATCGCCAGAGGTATGTAGCAACGGAAGATGGGTATCACGACATGCTGACTCATGCTCCGCCTCGTGAAATACGAGGGAGGAGCATGAGAGGCACATTTCGATCAGGTCATCCACCAGCGTTCCATGATCCGGCGGCCGTCAAAGCCACGCGTCCATGACAGTTCACCATGCGCGATCTTGTCATTGCGTGCATGGACTTCGTTGGCGAACATGGGCACTACGTTGCCGCCTTCATCGCGCAATATGACCTGCATCTCGCGGTACATGTCGGCCCGCCTGGTTTCATCGAGTTCAGCCCGTGCAGATATAAGAAGCTCGTTGAAACGCGGGTTATCCCACTGCGTATCATTCCAAGCCGCTCCCGGCGCAAAGCCCGTTGTGAACATCGTATCTTCGGTGGCGTAGCCACCCCAGTAGCTGGCGCACCAGGGCTTTTTCATCCAGACATCCGACCAGTAGCCATCATTCGGCTCACGCACGACATTGATATTGACACCGGCTTTCCCGGCCGATGCCTGGTAGAGAACCGCCGCATCAAGAGCACCGCCATAGGCAGCATCCGAAGCGCTCAGGTCTATCGTAATGTCACCAAGCCCGGACTTTTTCATGTGAAACCGCGCCTTGTCCGGGTCATAGGCATTCTGCTCGATATCAGCCGCGTAATAACGGTAGGAAGGCCCAATCGGGTTATCGTTCCCAATCACGCCATGTCCAAACAGGATCTTCTCCACGATCTCTTCGCGATTGATTGCGAACTTCAATGCTTTTCGCAAATCCGGGTTGTCAAACGGCGCAACTTTAGTCAGCATCGGAAAGGTGTAGTGCAAGGGACCGGAGCCTTCCTCGATGATGACTTTCGGATTCCGCGAAAGCAGAGCCAGTGTCTTGAGTTCGACCCGGTCGATGACGTCCACTTCGTTGGTGAGGAGTGCAGTTTGCCTGGCTGCAGGGTCGGTGATCGAGAGGATTTCGATAGTGTCTGCATGCGCAGAACCTGCCTTCCAGTAATTCGGGTTACGCTTGAACTTATAGCTGAGACCCGGATCTTCCCTGGTAAGGATGTAAGGTCCTGAACCACCCGCCTTCCAGTCAATGCTGCCATCCTTTGCGGGATAAATGCCGAATGGCGCTTCATTGAAATTGAAGGGGAAGTCCGCATTACCGTCCGATAGAGTGATAACGATGGTGTGGTCCCCATCGGCCTTGATATCGGTGACTGAGGCTACCAGCGGCTTGGCTATAGAGGTTGAATCTTCGCCACGATGATAGTTGATCGATGCGATGACATCTTTGGCAGTCATCGTCTGGCCATTATGGAATTCAACTCCTTTACGCAACTTGAACGTCCAGGTGGCGGCATCCGGTGTGGATGACCATTCAGATGCGAGCGAGCCGACCAGTTTACCGCTTGCATCCAGTTCGGTAAGTGTATTTGCAACACCATAGGCGACAACCCATTGCAACCCGTTGGTTAGCGTTGCAGGATCGAGGGTATCGGTGGTGGCACCGTGCCCCATCGCCATGCGCATATGGCCACCTTTTTTCGGGGTTGCGGCATAGGCTTCGTTGAAGAGCCCCGTTCCGATAGCCAACGAAATACCAACTGCGCTGGACCTGCCCAGGAATTCGCGGCGCGACATGCGCCCTTTTTGCGCTTCACCTAGCAGCCAACGGGTGTATTTATCTTGCTCTGTCATGATTCACTCCTCAGATTCAATTGGCTGACGACTGCCTCTTCCCGGGCAAAACTCCAGCTGTGTTTTTCGGTTAGTATGTTTACCTGGCCAATATTAAGGCAATCCGGGTGAGCTCGCCATTTCGCATTACGAATAAAAGCTGACGCAGAAATTGCCAGAAGTGCGTCACAATGCTTCACTTTTCATGGAGCCAGCTGCCGATCTTCCAGAGTCATGTCCAAATCCAACGGGAACATCGGCTTCGCCAGGTACTTAAAATCGAATTGCGCATAATCCGAGCTACAAACACCCGGGCCGGCCGCCAGTACGATATGACTGGCAATTGGTTCGAAACCGGCACGAAAATGTTGTCGGGACTTGACCAGGATATATCGACAGCCTTCAGGATCAAGCCCGGCATGTGTAAAACAACCGGGATCGTAAGGTTCCCAGCGTTCTTCCGACAATACGATCTGAGCCACGCCAATATCCAGGATTGCGGTGCGCCCGAGACAGACTTCTAGCCCGGTTTGCATCGGCCCCTTTATGACGAAGCGGCCATCGGTGATCCTGCGAACCGTTCCCGTGCAGGATATCGAGTGGCCAACCTGCCCTATCGACGGTACCGAAGTATTGCCCCCGATGGTCAACGTGATCTCGTTACCCTCACCGCAGGCGATCATTTGTTCGACCGCTGCCGGGTCCCAGAACGGGCCGGCGATAATCGAGGAACAACCCTGCTCCAGCATTTCATCGAGCACGCTCAGATCGTCGGCATTACCACCCGCACCACAGTTATCGCCGTGATCCGCGATCACCACCGGGTAGCTGTCAAACTGCCTGGCTGTTTTGATCGAGTCTGCCAGCGGCTCGGGTTCAAAGATGAAATCGTGCCGCCGCTTCCACGCCATGGCACAGAGTTTTTTAACCAGCCCCTCCCCCAGGAAATTCTCGGTCGGCTCGACGGCCAGCACGCTCAAAGAAACATGCGGGATATCGGCCAGCGGGAATCCGCCGAATACCGAGGCATTAAGAATAGCGGTGTTATCGACTGCTTCGATCGCCAGGTTCATGATATCTTTCATCGGTTGGCGCAGAGGTGTCTGCTTGATCATATGCGTCATCATCGGTAATGCCTGCCAGCTCATACTGGTGGCGATGCCGTGATCGAGACAATGGAATAATGATTGCGCGGCCCGCTCGCCCGTGGCGTACATATCGATATGCGGATAAGTACGATAACCATCGATCACACTACAATTGTCTACCATCGCTGAGGTCAGGTTGGTATGAAAATCGAGCGCAACCGCAATCGGTATCCCGGGGGAGATTTCGCGGATGCGGCGTAACAACTCCCCTTCACCGTCTTCATAAGACTGCGTCACCATAGCGCCATGCAAATCGAGCAGGACCGCATCGCAGCCTTGTTTGACAGCGTCACATATCTGCTTGCAGATGGAGTCGAAAGCGTCATCGTCTACCTTGCCGCTGGGTTCGGCATAGGCCGTCACCGGGACAACACAGTCTGCGCCACGCGCGCGCGCGACAGCGAGCATTCCGGCGAAGGCGAAGTCAGCCGCGCCATAAATGCTGATAGCCTGCTCTCCGGTCGGCGGTGCCTTTAAGCCTACGCCGCTGCCAAATGCAGCCAATTCCGTCGACAGCGTGGAAAAAGTATTGGTTTCATGCTGCATCATTGCCACAACACACTTCATATCCGGCCCGGGCTTTAATTATTCGTCGGTACAGGGTAAGGCGGGAAAGCAAGCCGCACAATTGCGCAACTGCGAAACCCGTGACGCACGCAAGCAGCTGGCTAGAGGCTAGTAATCACGAGCTGTCAGCATAAATTCCTGATCGGTCATTTCGTTATTTATGCGTTCCCGGATATTGCTGTCGATCTGATTACTCTCGAGGTCGAAAATACCGCACCCACGCAAAGCCTCCCTGCGATCAACCTGTTTGCCGAGAAACTGATACTCGACCCGGGTCGCCTTTGGCATGTGTGAGTTAATACTGCCAACACCGGTGGTGATTCCCGAAAGCGTTTCGACAATATTGCGATAACTAGGGAACAAAATGGTGTGACATACAGCAGTTTTGGTAAGCGTTTCGACTTCGGTGATAAATATTCGATCGCCGAGATAAAGCACCACGCCTTTATATTTAAACCGGTTTCGATGTGGGCCACTCTTTTCCTTGTCCCACAAATGCTCGATGTTATTCGAGTAGAACCGGTCCCTATACCGATAAATATGGACCAGGCTGCGAACCAGGTGGCCCGGAAATCCAAGCGCGTGAAAATGGCTGTAATAGTAACCCTCGTAACGGGCTAACGCCTCGGTAGATCCGGGTAGCGTTTCGATTACTTTTTCGATTTCACTGCTCGCCGGATCAACTTCTCGCTGGAAAGATTCCTCGACGACCCGTCCAAATGCCTCGGGTTCCAGGTTTAGCTGTTCTTCTGATAGCTCAAAAAAACGACAAACCCGGCTTGAATTATGCCTGGATGGGTAGATTTTACCGCTTAGATACTTATTGAACTGTTGCCGATTCATCTCCATTGATCGGCAGACATGAGCGACCGAGCGATACTGGCCGCAGATCAGGCGTAAATTGACAGCAAAGTTTTGATTCGGCATGACGCCCACTTTCAGCTACAGCGAAATTACGAATCAGCAGATTAACACTTAAGCCGGTGGATTTATAATTGAAAAAAGGCGGCTATACCATGATTTGAACAGGTGACTCTGACAAAACGAAGGCGGGTCATTGGCCGGTATCATCCGGGCTCATGCTCGGCAATCGCGGACGCGCACGACCGACCACGATGGTCTCACGATAAATGATGTAGAGCCCGCTCGAAATCACGATCGCGGCGCCGACCAGCGTGATTGCATCGGGTAACTCCCCCCACAGAACATAGCCCAGCAAGGTCGCCCAGATCAGCGCGGAGTATTCAAATGGCGAGATAACGGCGGCAGGTCCCAGGCGGAAAGCATGCGTCACGCACATCACACCGACACTGCCGAACATACCGGCAACCGCGAACAGGCCGAGATCCACCAGGCTCGGCGTTACCCAGAAAAAGGGTGCAAAAACAATCCCGGTCAGAGACATACCCAGCTGCGGATAAAGCATCAGTGACGCCGTGCTCTCGGTTGCCTTGAAAGCCCGGGTGGTAATCATCAACAGCGCATAAACCACGACACTGCCGAGTACCACCAGCGCAGCCCACTGAAAAACGCCAACACCGGGGCGCAACATGGCAAGAACACCGCAAAAACCAACGCCTATCGCCACCCAGCGATGCAGGCCGACCGACTCCTTCAACAATGGCACCGACAGCGCGGTAATGAAAATTGGCGCGGCGAAAGTAATCGCAATCGCATCCACCAGTTTCATCTGCGAAAGTGCCCAGAAAAAGCCGAAACTTAGTGCCAGAACAAGCAGGTAACGTCCGACATGAACCAGCGGTCGCCGGGTCTTTAGCGATCTTATGCCACCGCCGTAGAGGGCAAACAGTCCCAGCAGCGGCAACCCGAACCAGCTGCGCAGCGCGACAATCTGGGTCACCGAGTAATCAGCGGTCAGCCACTTGATGGTAGCGTCCATAACCGCAAAACCGGCTATACCCGCAAGCATCAGGGCGATACCAATGGCAGGTCGATCGGCGCTATCGACGATAGTTGTCACAGTAGAATCCTCGTCCCGGCTGGAGTCAGGGTGGCTTACAGCAAAATGAGGGTGCATCTATACCACGAAATAAAAAGTTTCGCGCACATATATTCCAAAGACTGAACCGGCGCTCGATCTATAGGAGTTCAGCGCATCGGTCTGCGCTGATACTTCTATTTTAGCGCTCACCCGGAACGGCGTTGTTGAGGAATCGAGGGCAACATTTATGCAACAGGAAGCTGATTTGCCAGGCAAGACGGTAGCCAGGTCTCAGCCAGGCATCGAAAATCCTGATTTCACTTTGCAACGGATTTGCATTAAATTCATTGCAACAGAAGATGACCAGGCTGAAGCTTATACCCTACTTTCTACACAGATTCGGATGGCTTGCCGGCGTATTGCTATTGCTCGCCGCCTGTACCCAGTCCAGTAACGAGGCGCAAAAGCCGACGCGCAGCCTGCAGCAGATCAAGGAATCGGGCAAACTGGTAGTACTCACCCGCAACGCGCCGACCAGTTTGTTTATCGATCGCGACGGTAACCAGAGCGGCCCCGAGTACGATCTGGTTGAATCCTTTGCCGCATCGTTAGATGTTGAAGTGGAATATGTCATCAAGAACTCTATCAAGGAGATAATCGATGGTGTAGAAAATGCGCAGGGTGACCTGGCTGCGGCGGGCCTGACAATTACCGATCAGCGACAGGAGTTATTCCTGTTCGGTCCCGCTTACCAGGACGTCACCCAGCAAATCGTCTGTCGGCGCGACAACGTGCAACCGGAATCCATCGAAGACCTTGCCGGCCTGAAAATCGTCGTAATTGCCGGCAGTAGCTATGTCGAACAACTGGAAGCGCTGCAACAGAATCATCCGGATCTGGCCTGGCAAGAGACAACCAGCGAAGACACCGAGCAATTGCTCTACTCGGTGTGGCAGCGAAAAATCGACTGTACCGTGGCGGATTCCAATATCGTAGATATCAACCGTCGCTATTACCCGGAGCTGATAGCCCCGCTCAACATTCACCAGGCAGAATCCCTCGGCTGGATGATGTCGAACGAACGCAGCGACCTGAAGGCAGCCATCGATGACTGGTTCGAGCCGTTCCAGCAAGCCGGAAATCTAGCATCTTTACTGGAAAGATATTATGGCTTTTTTGAAGAGTTTGACTATGTGGACACGCGCAAATTTATCAAGCAAATCAACAAACGCTTCCCGAAGTATCAAAAGCTCTTCCAGGAGGCGGCCGCCAAATACGAATTACCTTACTTACTCCTGTCTGCCCAGGCCTACCAGGAATCGCACTGGCGGGCAAATGCGCGCAGTCCCACCGGTGTGCGTGGAATCATGATGCTTACCCTGGATACCGCCAGGGCCATGGGAGTGAAGAGCAGGCTGGACCCGAAGCAGAGTATCTTCGGCGGCGCCAGGTACATGTCCAGCCTGATCAAAAAACGATTCTCGGACGAGGTCAAGGAACCTGATCGCACCTGGCTGGCACTGGCCGCCTACAATGTCGGCCGGGGCCATTTACACGATGCGCAATCCCTGGCCCGCGAACAGGGTCTGAATCCGTTTCTCTGGGGAGACGTGAAGCAGGTTCTGCCATTACTGTCCGACAAGAAATACTACCCTAAGCTGAAGTATGGCTATGCCCGTGGCAATGAACCGGTTCGTTACGTGCAAAGAATTCGCGAGTACCAGCATATCCTCGAAAACGAGCTGAACAAGCTGTCAAACCGCGAGGACATCTGATCGCAGCGGACAGGCGACTGCAGATTTGCGAGTTGGCAATCCGATCAATCGACACTGGCGTCGTTAGCCGGCGGCCCGGTTTACCGGGTATCACTGTAATTCACGCTATTCGAATACTGACGAGAACTACTAAGCAACAATGAGATGATATCCCCATTGGGGAATTTTTTCTGCTATCCGCTGTCTCAGGACTCATATATGCCAGGGATATTGCCTCATGAACAGACGATTATTCATTGCCGGCGCAGCCGCTTCCGCGTTGGCAATTGCCATCAACAGGGGTGTTTTTGCAGCCACGGATTCCGCCACCGTGAAGGGTAACTTCCCAGCCATAGACAAGACCCGGCAGGAATGGCGGAAACTGTTGAACGCAGAGCAATACAAGGTGTTGTTCGAAGAGGCGACAGAACGCCCCTGGACAAGCCCTTTGAATGATGAAAAGCGCGAGGGTATCTATATCTGTGCCGCCTGCTACCTGCCGTTGTTTCTCTCGGACACCAAGTTTGACAGCGGTACGGGCTGGCCCAGCTTCTACCAGGCGATTGAAGGTAATGTCGGCACCAAAAAGGACTGGAAACTGCTGTTTCCCCGCACCGAGTATCATTGCGCCCGCTGCGGTGGTCACCAGGGACATGTATTCGATGACGGCCCCGAACCTAGCGGACAACGCTGGTGCAATAATGGTGTGGGCCTGCGTTTTATTCCTGCTACGGAAGACCTGCCAGCGTTACGGGTCTAGCATTGATTGCCGGATGGCATCGGAGGCATGAGGTCAGCGTATGACCCGCTCCGGCAACAGGAGTCCGCTTTGAAAACCAGCTCGGTCGACACTGACCCCTTTTACTAGAGTGTTCCGAGATGAGCTTCGATCGCCCTGATCTTGTCTCTCGACTTCTTGATGAACTCGATAATCTGTTCGATCGCCAGGTTTCCCATACCAAGCTTGGCAAAAGCGGGAAGTGCCGCAATCGGCGGCAGGCTTCGCTGCTGGGGGGTACCGATCATCGCGTGGTACTGCGCAATCAGTACCAGGTCACATAGGTCAGGCTGATCGGTCGGGTTACGGAACCATTCCTCGCAGCCTTCGCCGACGGTGACAAACTCGGGGCCAAATTTCCACTGCTCCAACATCATGCCGGTAACCTGTGGACGCATCGATTTCACCGCCTCGAGTAACTTCTCCGGGTTATCACGTAACTCTTCGTGCTGCTGTGCGTACTGCAGGATGGCCACTTCTCCGATATCGTGAACCAGCCCGGCCAGTTGCGCCTGTTCGACATCGAATCCGTCGAGCTCACCAGCCAGTAAACGGCACAGGCTCGCCACGTGCTGGCTGTGTTTCCACACGGCACGCATATGCGACTTCATCTGCGAAGTTTCACTCTTGAACAGTTCACTGACCGCGTAGGCCATCACCAGCTTGCGCGTATTTTCGAGACCGAGCCTGACAACAGCTTGTTGCAGGGTTTCGATTGACGCGCGACCACCGTACAGCGCGCTATTCGCAACCATAATCATTTTCGCGGTAATCACGGGGTCGGACTGTATGATCACACCGACCGTTTCGGCGGTGACCAGGTTGTCGTCAAACGCCTGCTGGATGCGTAGCGCCACGTCGGGGAGACTGGGTAGCTTGAGATTGCCGGCGAGGAGATCCCTGAACAGCTGGATCTGAAACATGGATTGCTCGGCGTCCTGATCGATCTCCATAAGCTCGATATCCACCCCGGACGAGCCCTCCATCTCCAGGCGGGCGAAATCAGCGAGCTGGTCAGAATACAGGCGCAAAAAGCTCACCGGTCCCTCAGCAACAACCTGGTAGATACTCGGGCGAACCTGGGCGATCGGAGACATCTCAACATCATCGCTACTGCTAAAACGTGTTTCCTGTTGATCTTGCGTAATCGCGCGTAGCGTACCTTCGACCAGGTAAAGGCTGAATTTTTCGCAGCTGCCGAGATCGATCAGGCACTGTCCCGGGTCGGCGGTCTCGATTTGCATGCTTGCAGCAAGATTCTTGAGTTGCTGGTCATCAAACCGGCTCAGGCTGCGGATACGGCGCAAAAGGGCAATATCTGGATGGGTCGTGTCTAACATGTGCGATCTATATGTAAGTTATCGTAGCACTGAGTCTAGTCAATCTGTGGCAATCGTGGTGAAATCAGGCGCGGCGACCTGGAGCGGCAGTCTCCGGCGACCGTAACCCGCTGAACGGGACCAACCAGGCTATTGGTCTGAATCCCTGTTAGGTCATATAATCATCGTTTATGAATCAACAAACGATCTGGTGTCACAGCCGGACAAACTGCGCTCACTACTCATGCCAATTCGAATCGTAACCCTGCTTGTACTGTTCCTGTCGATAGTCGGCTGCGCCACTAATCCTGTCACCGGCCGCTCGCAGTTCATGATCATCTCGGAAAACAAGGCGATCAGCGCGTCCAGCGAGGCCTACGTCAAGATGCTGGAGCCGCTTGACGAGAAAGGGAAAATAGACAGCGATCCGGAGATGACGGCGCGGGTTAACGAGATTACCGCCAGGCTCATTGCCCAGGCGGTTTTATTCAGGCCGGAAACAGAAAACTGGGAATGGCGCGTCAGTGTCATCGACGAAGCGGAAACCGTGAACGCCTTTTGCATGGCCGGCGGCAAGATGGCGATTTATTCAGGACTGATCATCAAGTTGAAACCCACCGACGACGAACTCGCGCAGGTCATGGGTCACGAGATCGCCCACGCCCTGTCCGCGCACACCGCCGAAAAGATGTCTGTAGCACTGGCCACCGACCTCGCCGTCACCGGCTTTGCCATCTCCCGCGATGAACCGGGGGTTGCCCTGGCAGGCGCTTCGCTCGCCGCGGCACTTGCGATCAAATTGCCCAACAGTCGTATCGCGGAAACGGAATCCGATGTTATCGGTATCGAACTTGCCGCCCGCGCGGGCTACGATCCGAACGCCGCAGTCAGTTTATGGCAAAAGATGGCGCAGGAATCGGGTGATGGCGGCCAGTTCGATTTTTTCAGTACCCACCCGGCCCCCGCAAAACGAATCGAGAATCTGCGCAAACTCGTGCCGAAGATGATGCCCTACTACCAGGAAGAGGGAACGCGTCCCGTTTACCCGTTAAAATCCGGCCCTGAATAAGCCTACAGACCAGGCAAATCGGTTCAATACCGGGCAGACGTTACGATAAAGTTGATTGAGGGCTTTTGCAGCATGCCCGCTTCGCTTTGTTGTCCCGTCCTAGGAGAACAGGGACAGGTAATTCATCCAGGCCGACATGCGCAACAACGTCTTGCGCACCACTACCAGTTGCTCAAATTGCTCGCCGTAAATGGCGGTCTGGGCATGGGGTTGTCCGGGTAGCTGCGCGACATAATTAGTGTAACGGGGATCGGTAATACTGATCAGCACCGGAATTCTCGACTGCTCTGTCTGGGCGAGATCGTTATCCGACGTCGGCATCACCATGCTCAGCTTGCCCGAGAAGACCTTGCCCGGAATGCTATCGAAGGTGATTTCCGCACTACTGCCATGGTTGAGGCTCAACAAACTGTTTTGATGGAACCAGGCGACCAGGCTGTGCTCCCCTGTCGTCTGCGGTGCTTTTGCGAACTGCTCGGTCAGACTGGCTGTGATCGGCTCCACAGCGAGATGCTGTCGACTCATATCCGAGTGAGGGTGGTAGTAATTCAACATCTGGATCAATACAAAGCTTAGCACCACCCCTCCGATCGAGGCCGTGGGTACTGTCCACCTGTTGAGGGGGATTCTCAGTACGGTGAAAAACGCGATACAGAGCGCGGTGTAAAAAGATATCAGTAGTAATTCCATGCGTCTTCCTCACCCTCCGCGACTAGGCCGCTTCGGTAGCCTCCATGATTGCCTTTTCGATGCGTTCGATCCTGTCATCGAGCACTTCGAACTTGTGGCCCAACAGCGAAACCGAGTCGGTAATATCCTCGTCAGCCTGCCCGGACTTGACATCGTTCCCGGCTTCGAGCGACTTGTCATTGATTGCGGTATCTTCGTTGATCTGGCCGAATATCGGGCCGGGGGGCTCACGATAAGCTGCGGACCAGATCCACAACAGCGGCCAGATTGCGTGCAGCGTAAACAGGCTGACCCATCCGCCGTAATAGATTGCATCCTGGTGGGGGTGATTGCGGGTCAAGGCGATTTTGTAGGGAATGTCGAGAATCGCGATCGCGCCAAACAGCAGGCTAATCGCGGTGAAAATCAGAATTCCGAGGGCAAGGTAATCCAGCATATCGTTCCGTCAATTCAGCATTTATCGTTTGGAGTGTAGTTCAAAAACCGGGCTACTCTTTTGCGACCTAGTTCTCACTTTGACGATGATCATCCCGGGTTGGGGAGCAATTTTCCGGAAAAATACAGACTCCGAACATGCAGTTAACGCAATGTAGTTAATATCGGCCAATATAGTAAAATCAGCGTCATCCCGTATATGGCCATTCGCGAAACGATCCTGTATCAGGATCCCGGCCCCGCAGAAGGAAGGTTAGATGAAGCTGATAATCAGACTGGTAATTGTAAGTGCTACCTGTCTACTTGCAGCCTGTGCAACGCCTTATTTGAGCAACCCATGGGAAACGCCGAATCGATATATCCGCATACCGATTAGTGAACAGGCGCAGTTCAATGCATCTTTACAGCCCTGTATCGAACATGCAAGAAAAACGTTTACCGACGCCAAACAGCGATTTCAGGATGGATTGCCTAACGGCGGAAACCTTTATGCGATCGTTTTTAATGACGAGGAAGGAACCAGCTATATCGAGGTGGATTCCGCCGATAATGACCAGATTGATGGCTACGTAAACTTCGGCAATCGCATAAAGGGAGAAGCTTATGCCGCCGGGGATTCTATTACCCTGGAACAGTCGGAACTCGTCGATTGGTCCATCACCTATCCGGACCGCCCTGCCGATGGCAACCTGATTAGCAAATACATGCTGCTCAAGCAGGATGGCCTGGCGATGGGAGATTGTGACCCCACCGATACCGAGCTGCAGCATTATCGTTATTTCTCGGTCAATTATTCCTTCGTCCCACCCGGCACCGACGGCTGGGAGCTACTCGAACCCGGGGAAGGCATCGACGTGATAATGCAGGAAAGAGATGAAGCGCTCGAGGTGATCAATACGATAGACAGCGCCAGATACAGGATTCGATCGAAAAATTCGGATCAGCAGCTGATCGACCAGGTCGCGTCATTCGGGAATTATGGCGACCAGACGGGTGTTCGCTACAAGGTAGTCAAGCTCGAGGCGGCTATTTATAGCAAAAAAGAAACCCGCTGCGCACGGGCACAGCACACCGTAGAGGACAAGGAAGCCCTGTTGGCAAAATCAGGCAGGCGAGGCTTCATGATAAGAGATGTTCAGACCCTGTTATGCGTGCATCCCCTCGCCGAAACGATAGCCGTGGTGCTCAATTATTCGCATCTTCATCACCCAGACAAACGCGATCCGGAATTCGTCAACAAGGCTGACAAGGTGTTTGAAAGCCTCGCTTTTACGATGCAATACTATTAACAGGACGCGACCAGTAAGCGCCCTTAAAACTCCTTTGCAAGGCGTCGCTTTAACCCGTTCGATCGCATTGCCATTGATCTGTATCAGGTTTCGCAATGCGTGTTTTGAAATGATCGGACAAAAGTAGCGTCAGGCGGGTATCAGCCATTTCCCGCCAAACCCTTTTTATTTACGCAGCAAAGGTGAATTCAGGATATTCCTACTTCCCAAGAATTCTTAGGTTGATATACTTCGGCCTATTCAAAGCAGGAGAAGCATGGTGAAGCATTCTATACTACGGGGCTGCCTTGTTGGTCTGGGTCTGCTCCTGGCCACATCGAGCTGGGCGGCAACCGAAGAATACGGCTATCCGATCAAAGACAAGTACGTCGCTACTGTCGTCGGAACACCTAGCGAGTATTTTGCAGACCTGCCGAAAAAGATTCCGTTCAAAACCCGACGCGTCTCTATTTTTCCGGACCGGGAAGTACCGGATGCCTTCTTCTACGATAGCGAGTTACTCTATTCCGTGGCGTTGCAGAAAAAGGCGGCACCGCTGATCTTCATGATTGCGGGTACCGGATCCTCCCACAATGGTGGTACCAACTACCAGATGGCGCGGGCTTTCTACCAGGCCGGCTTTCATGTCGTGTCTCTTTCCTCCCCTACTTTCACCAATTTCGTTATCTCCGCATCCCTTACCGGAGTGCCGGGTCATGCCGAACACGATGCCGAGGATCTTTACCGGGCGATGGAGAAAATCCACAGCATCCTGCTGGAAAAAGACAAGCTTGAGATTACGGGCTTCAACCTGACCGGCTACAGCCTGGGTGGTTTTAACTCGGCCTACGTGGCAAAACTGGACGAGGAGCGTAAATCCTTCAATTTCGACCGCGTGCTGCTGATTAACCCACCGGTATCCCTGTACAACAGTATTTCTCTACTCGACCGCATGGCAGAGAATATTCCGGGTGGTGTAGACAACTTCGACTTGTTCTTCGAGGATCTGATACGCGGATTTGGCGAAGTCTACAAGCGCTCCAGCGGCGATGTTGGTGACAACTTCCTCTATGCCGCCTACCAGGCGATGGACCTGCAAAATGAAGAGCTGGCTGCACTGATTGGCGTCGCCTTCAGACTTTCTTCCGCCTCGATGGTGTTTGCTTCTGATGTAATGACGGACTATGGATACGTCAAGCCCAGGGGCATGCAGCTGACCCGTCACACCGATTTGCAACGCTTTAACCTAGTTGTTTCAAGGCTGGGTTTTACTGATTACTATCACGAGTTTTTCTACCCTTATTACCGCGATACAGAAAACGCAGGCAACCGGGATGACTTCGTGAAATCCGAGAGCTTGACGCATATCCAGGACTACCTGCGCAACAGTCCCAAGATAACCGTGATGCACAATGAAAATGACGTCATCCTCGAACCCGGGGAGATCGACTTCTTTCGCGAGGTGTTCGGGGACAGGGCGAAAATCTACCCTTACGGGGGGGCACTGCGGCAATATGAGTTACCGCGATAACGTGGCCCACATGATCGATACGTTCACGCGTTGAGGATAGACTGATGATAAAAAATTTCTTGCGTGGCGCCGTTTTGATCACCGTGTTTGCAGTATCGGCCTGTAGCACCGGCCCGAAGCTGGAAGCGGAGGGCTACTCGGAACCCGTTTTCTCTGCCGAACGTATTCTGTCCGAGGACGCCGAAAGTAGCGCCGCATCGGATGTCTACGATCCATGGCAAGGCATGAACCGTCGTATTTACAACTTCAATTACCACTTTGACAGGTATGTTTTCCTGCCTGTGACACGCGGTTATCAAAATGTCACCCCGGACATTGCCGAGGAGGGTGTGAGTAACTTTTTCGATAACCTGAGGGATGTGAACACCTTTTTCAATTCAGTTCTGCAGCTTTCCGGAACCAAGTCGGCACAGTCGCTGGGACGTGTCGCGGTTAACAGTACGATCGGCCTGCTCGGCCTGGTCGACGTTGCCACCATGTTTGGTATCAACCGGCCTGAAGAGGACTTTGGACAAACCCTGGGTCGATGGGGTGCCGGTCCCGGCCCCTACCTGATGGTGCCTGTCCTGGGCCCGTCGAGCCTTCGCGACGGTATCGGCCTGATACCAGATTCGATGGTGAACAGCTATCTCAAGGAAGAGATATTTCCTGATGATGACGTTAGATTAGCCGCTTCGGTGCTCGATGCTGTGTCGACGCGATCCAATGTGAAATTTCGCTATTAAGAAACCGGTTCAGCGTTTGAGTATGAAACCGTGCGCTGGCTTTGGACGACCAAGCGCGAGTTAGACATAGTCAAGTAAACCGGGGAAGACAAAATCATGAAACAGACAATATACGCGTTTACTATCTGGCTCCTTTTTATGCCGTTGCTCAGTGTCGTTAGCCATGCGGACACCATTCGTATCGGCACCACCCAGCCCCTGAGCGGAAAATTCAAGGATTTCGGCGAGGAGCAGCTACGCGGCATACAGATGTGGGTACATGATATCAATGCCCGCGGTGCCTTGCTGGGCAAGGATGTCGAGCTGGTGTACTACGATGACTATTCCGAGGCCGCTCGCAGCGCCCTGCTCTACCGTCAGTTAATCGAGAAAGACAAGGTCGATCTGCTTATAGGGCCTTATTCGTCCGATACCACGCTAGCGGCGAGCAGCATTGCCGAGCAGTATAATTTCCCGATGGTAGCTTCGGCGGCCTCGGCCGAGAAAATCTGGCAACGCGGCTACAAAAACATCTTCGGCACCGATGTACCTGCGGCCAACTATATGACTATTGCCATTGACGTAGCGCAGCAGAACGGCGCCAAGACATTTGACCTGATCTCTTCCGATGGCGCATTTGCGACCGAAGTCGCTATCGGTGTGCGCGAGGAACTTGCCCGTCGTGGTTTAACGCTGCTGCTGGATGAAGTGTATCAGCTTGACCAGACAGACTTTCGCGCGCTGGCGAAGAAGCTTATTAACAGTAAAGGCGATGTCTTTCTGGGTGCGACTTACCTGCACGACTCTCTCGCTATCCGCAAAGCCATGATTGCCGCCGGTGCCCGGGGAAAGTCCGCTAAAGATATGGTCGCCATGACAGTCAGACCCGCGCTAAGGGAATTCGGTGATGAATTTGGCCCTGGTGCCGATGGCATTGTCGGTGTGGTGCAGTGGTTGCGCAGTGTAAGAAAGCCCGGTTCCCAGGATTTTGCCTACCGCTACCGCACGAGGTACGGTTACAATCCCGCGGTGCATGCGGTCATCGGTTACAGCGCAGGCCAGGTATTAGAGGCGGCGGTGCGACTGGCTGGTAGCACTGACAAGGACGCCGTCCGCGAACAGCTGGGCAAGCTGGAGTTCACTTCATTGTTTGGTAAATACAAGGTCGATGAAACCGGTCGGCAAATTGGTAAAGAGAATTACTTGCTGCAATGGCAGAACGATCGTCGTCGACTGGTTGCCCCGCCAAACGTAGCCGAGCGCAAGCTGATTTATCCGCGTAACTAATTCCACCCGCAAGCATAACAAGAAGGAATACGGGTCTGCAAAAACCGGTGGCCAGGTGGAAGAGCCCGGGCGATTCAGGAAGACCCTGGCAGGAGAAGATTTATATATGCCTACAAAGCAGTTAACCATCTACTGCCTTGTTACGATCACTGCACTCTTATCTGGCTGCTCAAGTATCTCCAAAGGTATTACCCAGGCTTACCTGGAGCATGAAACTGAAGATACCCGCGAGTGCTGGATTACCGGTCGTTCGTTTGACGGAATGGACGACCTGCTTAAAGCCGATAGTGAAGCGGCTTCGGTAACGAGTGATGTAGATCAGCTCAAGATCCTGATGGTGCATGGAATCGGGAATCATGCGCCGGGGCATTCACTCCGTTTACAGGATGGCCTGGTCGAAGAGTATGGATTCGACCTGACGGATGAAACCATAAAGACGATTGGGTTACGTCATCCTCGATATCCGGAAAGTCTGGGCGTACTAAGAGTGCATCGTTACATGTCTCGCCAGAGCCCACAGGAAATGTTGTTTTATGAACTGACCTGGGATTCGATCGTTGATAAGGAAAAGGAGCTTCTGAGTTTTGACTACTCAACCGAGGCAACAATCAAACGCGCCCCATTCAACCATACCCTGAAAACCTTCCTCAATAACACCGTGCCTGATGCTCTGGTGTACAACACAAAGTACCGGGTGCCGATCCAGTTGTCCGTCGCACAGGCTATCTGCTGGATTTTAAGTGAAAAGTGGGAAAATTTGCCGAGCAATGAGGAGCGCGAATGCATCATTGACGATCCAAACTACTTCTCGCAGGTTGACAACAGCAGTTTTGCCATCATAAGTCACAGTCTGGGTAGCCGCATTAGCCTGGATGCCCTGCAAGAGTCGATGCAACACGTAACAAAAAGACCCGACTACCAGAAAATTGGTGAAGCGTTTAAAAACAAGCCCATATACATATACATGCTGTCCAATCAGCTGCCATTGCTGCAGACAGGGCAGGAGTTGCCGGAAGTGCACGATCAGGTGAAATCTTTTTGCACGGCGGAAGGTGAAAGATATGATGAGCGTTTTTTTGAAAAACTGCAGATTGTAGCTTTTAGCGATCCAAACGACCTCTTCAGCTATGCCGTAAGCCCGGCTTATGCTAACCGGTATATTGATTCTCGATTATGCCCGGTGGTTTCCAACGTAACTATCCAGATAGCCCAGGTCAGGAGTTTTCTCCTTGGCACAACCGAGCTTGCCAATCCCCTGGTGGCGCATTCCGACTATGAAGTAGATAGCCGGGTTCTGAAAATGCTGGTTTCCGGGTTCGGTAAGGACCAGGAACAGGAAGAAGTGAAGGAGCGTTGTGAGTTCATCGAATCGATTCCTGATGACTGAAATGGGTTGAATTGAACTTTTCCTGCTGCTAATTGATTGACTACAGCGGCTAAGGTATCCAGCGATCCCGGTCTTTATCGACGGACATTGTTTGACATGATAAGTTGCATCTGTTGACATCGATTATTGTTTGTACAAAGCAGTTCCTAAAAATAAGAACCGAGGACGTGCTCAAATTCCTTCCATAATAAAAATTATCCTTACCCTGGCATTTTCAAGTCTTGCCTTAACCGCGCTGGCTGACACAACGGAGACAGCCGACACGATCGAGGGAGCGAACTGGGGTATAGCGATCGGTTACAGGTATGCGCATATTCCCTATCCGGCAAAAGATGAATCTGTCGATGATTTCATTCCTCTACTGTTTTATGACGGCGACATATTTTTTATTCGCGGGCTGACCCTTGGTGCAAAGTTACATAACCAGGATGCGTGGCAATTCAATCTTCTGGGTCGTTATCGTTATCTGGATATTCCCGAGGAGTATCAAAACCGGGTGCAAGGCAACGAGTTTGATGTTGGCGGCGAAGTAAGATACCGCTTCGATAACGACTTCGAAGCAAGCCTTGAGTTTATGTCTGACGATGACAGTCGTTACTATTCTTCCCTGGGCGCTCGATATCTCTGGTAATCAGGTTCCCTGGAACTTTCCCCTTTCGCGACATTGCGTTTTAAAAGTGAAGATTTTAACGATCGCTACTATGGACTGGACGGATATACAAATCCTGACAACCCAACGGAAGATCTGGGTAACAAGATTGGTAGTGGTATCGACCTGACGCTAGGCAGTGAAATACGTTACCACGTCATTAGTAACCTCTATCTCCTGGGTCGTGCCCAGCTTACAGTGCTGGACGAAGATACCTATGATTCGCCAACCATTGAAGATCAGACCTATGGAGAGGTTTATATGGGAATTGCGTTCTTTAATGACAAAACCAAAAAGAAATCCTCGCCGCTTGAAGCGAAACCCTATTTTCGCCTTGCCCATGGCTGGGCAACACCGTCTAACATAGCAGAAATTTTTGAGCTTGATTGGGAGAGTGATAGCCAGAACAACCAGCTGACCTCTATCTTTTACGGTCATCCTGTTGCCGATAGCCTGTTCGGTATTGAAGAAATCGACCTTTACATGACCGTTGGTTATGTCTACCACCACAATGCGGGTTCCTCCGACCAAACGCTTGATGTTGGTAAAGGCATTAATACCGTCAAAGACAGTAATCTTGGCAGTAACCCCTGCGATGGGACTTCTCCCTGCACAATTTCTTATAACAGCCAACCGACCAACGAATATGTGCTGGGCCTCAAGCTCTATTACAACTTTTACTGGCCAGCCCACTGGCGATTCGGTTTTGCTGAAGGTATTTCATATATAGAGGACGTCAGTAATATCGAACAAAAGGAGATGGACAGGAAGGGCTATCGCTCGAGCAAACTGATGAATTATCTTGATTTCACACTTGATTTCAGCGTGGGGGATACCTTCAACAACAAGGAAATGAAGGATTTGTATTTCGGTATCGGGATACATCACCGTTCGTCAATCTTTGAATCGAATTCACAGTTTGGTCGCATCAAGGGTGGCAGCAACTACAATTCATTGTATCTGCAGTATCACTTCTGAGTGCTCGACATCGAAATCGCCCCGGCAGAACGCCGGTTCGATCAGAAAAATCATTATTGGTGGCAGGATTGATTATGGCTGGATGGGTTATTCAGTTCTGTCACGGGCTGCCAGGTATCCGGTTTGATCATCCCCTTCAATTCGATCGCTGTGCAGTATTGCTACCGGGTTAGCATGGGCACATGAGAGTCCATCAGATGCGGATTGCCAGATCATAACCATCCGGGTCCGCGAGTGTCCATCAGGGTTGTTGATCGTCGTTCTGTTTGATCTGGCGCGCCATATAGGCGCGGCGAAAATCGGGGTCAATCTCCGCCAGTGCCGCCCAGAGCTTGTTAATGTAATCGGGCGGAAATTCGTACACAGGCATCGATGCTTTCAGCCTGAGACCGCGCTGCTCGGGCGTAAGGTCATGCATCAGCATCATCAGGATATCGCTGCTGGCCCATGGGCTGTTGCGAAAATACCCGTGCCCGTTACCGGTGTCTGCCCCCTCCGCGTCCGACACGTCAATCATGCTGATGTGGTCCTTGTGTTCCTCCAGCGCGCGTTTCGCAGCTGGCGAGAACTTGTTTTCATCGATGACCTGGCCCAGGCGCTCGCGACGCGTCAACCAGCGCGCAACACCAAGCGCTTTGTCCTTGTCCGAAACATAGATACTCATGTGGCGCGGCACGTCGAAGGCGCCGTCTGCCAGATAAGCCGAAAATACCTGGCGATCGAGATCACTGCTGACCATTATCAGGTTGCCAAGCCTGTGCCGCGCATGGATTTCCTCGCGCGGCTTGCCATCGTTCATCAAGGCAAGCTGCTCGAACGCTCGTGCCGCCAGTCGGGTACCGTTGCTGTAGGCGACAATGTGAATTTCCTCGACATACGTTTTTTCGGCCAGAAACTCGAGGAACTTGCGGAAATTGCGGGCGTATCCATTAGACGTATCGGTATCTCTAATGTAAGCCCAATTGCTTGGTGTCGACGGCCAGGCAAAACCGATCATGACGCCGTCGTAGCCCAGGAAATGCCACAGCTCCGTAGCGACCAGCATCGGGTTTTCGAACACCACCTTGTAACCGTGCACATAGATATAGACATGCTTGCGATTTGATCGTGCCAGCTGCGCATTAACCGCCGCGGCAAACTCCTCTTCGCCATCGAGCAGGTCATCGCCATAGTCTTCGCGCTTTGCAAAGCCAGGAATCGTATCCTCGAGGATGCCATACTCCTGAACCCCGGTGACACGTAATGGGTATTTGTCAGTGCGGCTCTTCAGCAGGGATATTTCCCTCACTTCAGCCCAGTCCACGTCGGCTTCATGCAGAGAGATGCTTGCGACACCCAGGCGCACGAGCTGACCGCGATCGTTGGCGTAATATTTTTCGTTGTCATCCAGGCCGGCCGGCCGTCGATCCGTCGCGTAGAGCAACCCCTGGTAAGGAATCAGATCCATGGGATCCTGCTCGGGAAGCGGATCCAGCATACCGTCGCTATACACGTCCGGGGGCGGCATCAAGTTGACTTCATCCCAGGTGACGCTGGAACAGCCGGTCAGCATAAGTGATACCGCAAGCAGTGTCAGGGTATTACGCGCATTCATAAGGTATATCTTATACGAACTGAGAACAGGCAAGATTAACATCCTTTTTTCACTGTTCCAGCAAGTTAAAGAAGGATATGCATGACGCTAACCGGTTCCGGAATATTGGAAGTCAGCCTGATTTTTACCGAAACGCCCTAAATCGCTCCCTCCCACCAGCCATTTCTGTCAAATCTCAGCCACCAGGCTTGTAGGTTTACCTTGTTCAGCCCGTGCCCAAAAACCTAGTGGTAAAGAATTTCCTCGCGAACCCGATGGGAATAAGCTGTCATCGAAGTCCTTTAAAAAAGATGTGAATCACATACCAGATAAAAACAGTCGGGCACATCGAAGCCGGTTCGATGTTTAGCTATACAGGGGGGCGGAGAGCAGTCGAGTCAGGCTCGCTGCGTGGAGGCCAGCTTGGTGACCGCAGCAGTGATTTCAGCGTTGGCGAAAGGTTTGGTCATGAAAATATCCGCACCGCACTCGAGCGCGGTTTCACGGTCGATGCGTTGCCCCTTGGCGGTCAACATCAGCACCGGCAGCTTCTCTCCCTTCGGGTCCGCGCGCAGTCGACGCAGGACTTCGTAACCATCCAGTTCCGGTAGCATCAGATCCAGCACGAGTACAGCGGGCTGTTGTTCAAGGGCCGAATCGAGTGCCTGGCGACCATCGCTGGCAACACTGATTGCAAAACCGGCTCGCTCGAGCAAAAACGTAAGCGATTCAACGATATTGGGTTCGTCTTCAGCCAGCAGTACAGTCTTGGTCATGGCGCAGGGGAAAGAACTCTTTTACTTTTCGTTGCAACGATTAGACACCATCCATTGGATCACCGCAACTATCGAACTCCGGGTCAGCAGCGGAAAGAGAGAAACCGTACGCTATGTCGGTAAATTATTGACAGAATTCCTGGCCATGGTCAGGCTTAATTGACAAAAATAGTAAATCTCATCTGCTAGGTACTTGCCAATTCCCTGATTTTGGCTAATTTGTCTACAATCATACTGCATTGCAGCATTTCGCTGATCTGCCGGCGGCGCACCGGTACTCGATCTTGCGCCAATTGACAGGAGTAAAACATGCCCAAGGAGGCGTCCACCGCCCACCTCACACTGGCACTGAACACGACGCTCGAGCGTGAATTTGTTTCACCACTGACGTCGATTCGCGGCGCTCTCGAAATCATGCGTGATTTCCCTGACATGTCGCACGAGGAACGAAGTCGCTTTCTCAACAACTCGCTGCAGGATTGCGCACGCCTGGAACAGGGGATGGAGCATCTGGCTTCCACGGTGTATACCGCCGTTGACCCTCAGCCCCAGGATCAGTCGAAGGCACAGCAGGCGGAAATCGATTCCACTTATGCCGATCGCATCCGGTTTTTCGAAGAGTTACAGATCGTCGAGATCGATTTCAGCGATTTCGTATTCACCAGTACCAAAATGGTCAATGAATTCTACGATGTGGCAGACCGGTTGATAGAAAGTACCGGGGAACGTTGGTATATCATCGTCAATTACCACCAATGCAGGATCTGGCCGGAAGCCTGGGTCGCGTTTGCGCATCGCGGCAAAAAAGTTAACGTCAGTTATTCACTTGGCACCGTGCGTTACTTCGACGCAAGCGCGACTGACGACGATTTAACCCTGCTCAATGATCCGGAACTGCTGCCTTCGCGCGACGCGGCCCTGGCTCAGGTGGAAACACTACGCGCCGAAACTCATCGCCACTAGTCCGGGTTGCAACAATGCAGCACGCTCCCTGGAGAGCCCTGTAACTTGTTATATTTCAATGATTAGTCCAGTTTCCGGGCGAGACGCAAGCGAAAAAAACTGGTTTCATCAGCGGCAAACTCGAGCGTCAGATCACCACCCATATTGCGCGCAATCGCCCGGCTGATAGAGAGCCCGAGTCCTGCGCCATGATCGAGGTTACTGCGGTGCCCGCGACTGAACTTGTCAAAAATTGCGGATGCTTCTTCGCGCTTGACCCCGCCGCCATTATCCGCAACGTCGATGTACAGCGAATCACCGCTCGACTCGCTGCGGATACTGATCACCGGTTGTTCCGAGGTGTTGTACTTGATCGAATTTGAAATCAGGTTGATCAATATCTGTTGCATGCGGTCTTCGTTCGCCGACACCAGGGCGTGATCTGCGCTCGACTGGCGCTCAATGCTGACCTGCTTCTTGCGGATCAGGCCGTCGAGTGTATTTATCGCCGCATCGATGACAGTGTCAGCCTCGACATCGGCTAGCGGCATTTCCAGGATACCGGCTTCGAGCCTGCTCATGTCCAGGATTTCATCGAGTAGTCGCGTCAGGCGTTGACTCTCTTCGTGAATAATCGAGACAAAACGATGCTGTTCATCTTCAGTCACCGTCTCCGGGCTCAGCAGAATTTCTGAAAAGGAGCGAATCGACGTCATCGGTGTGCGCAATTCATGGCTGACCTGGCTGAGGAATTCGTCTTTCTGCAGGTCGAGTTGGCGCAACTGCTGATTGGCCCTGCGCAGTTCATTGGAAATCTTTGTCATTTCGTTGGATTTATTCGACAGTTCACGCGAGGCTTCCATCAGGCGTTGGGTCTCGTCGGCAATATCGATCAACTCCGTCATGCTGATACTACCGCGGCCCGCAATACGCACCACCATCGCATGTGCGGAGGCGGCACCGACGTTACCCGCCAGCACGCGCTCCAGCTGCACGATCATCGCGTCGGTCGGCCAGGGTAACCCGCCGGAGAGTCCCTGTTCGCGCGCCATGCTGTCGAACAGCTTGCGCGCCGGTTCGGTGCCCAGGATTCCCTGTGCCAGCACAAACAGGTCCTCGGCATTGGCCTGGCCGGGTTCGAAACGGGTGGCCTCGTGGGAACGAATACGAAACACATCGACGAACAGCGCACCCTGCAGCCGATCCAGCGGGCTGGCTTCGGACAGAGTGGATACGATCATGAATACCAGGGTATTCAAACCGACACTCCAGATCACTGCATGCACCAGTGGGTCATAACCAACCAGGCCAAGCAACGCCTGCGGCCTGAGCGCAGCAAGACCGAACAGGCCGTTGGCGAGGACATCCGCGCTCAAGATTACACTACCCCCGAAACTCGGCAGAAACAGGGTGTAGGCCCATAGCGTAAATCCCGTCAGCAATCCCGCGATCGCGCCATTACGGGTCGCACCGCGCCAGAAAATACCACCCAGAAGGCTGGGCAGGAACTGGGCTACACCGACGAAAGCGATCAGCCCGATTGCCGCCAGCGCATCGGAGTCACCGCTGGCCTGGAAATACAGGAATCCGAGACCGAGTACAGCGGCGATGCTGATTCGACGAGAGGTCAGCAGTATCTTGCGCACATCGCCACTGACTTCGCGCCGACCGTGTAACAGATACAGCGAAATGGGAACCACGATGTGGTTCGATACCATTGTCGAAACCGCTATCGCAGCGACGATTACCATCGACGTGGCCGATGAAAACCCGCCGAGGAAGGCCAGCAGGGCGAGGTCTTCGCGTCCCAACGACAGCGGCAATGTGAGCACGTAAAGATCCGGGTTGGCGCCCTGCGGCAGGAACTTGAGGCCGGCAATTGCAATCGGCATAACGAACAGGCACATGCCGAACAGGTACAGCGGAAACAGCCAGGATGCGGTCGCCAGGTGTCGCTCATCGACATTTTCAACCACCGTCACCTGGAATTGCCGTGGCAGACAAATGATTGCGGTTGCCGAGAGGAAGGTTAGCGTTACCCAGCGGGCATCGAAGATATTACCGCTACCGTAGATGACCTCGGTATCGATGTTTTCGAACACCGAACCGACGCCACCGGCGACGCCAAAGACGACAAACAGGCCGACCGCCAGCAGTGCTGCCAGTTTAATCACGGCCTCGACCGCAATTGCCGCAACCACACCGTGATGGCGCTCGTTGGCGTCCACATTCCGCGTACCGAAAAGGATGGTGAACAACGCCATGCCGGCGGCGACGACAAACGCGCTCAACGAGACGTCGACTTCACCGACAATTGCCTGGTAACTGCGGGTAACCGATTGCAGTTGCAAGGCGATATAGGGCGTCGTTGCCAGCAGCGCCATCAGGGTCACCAGCACCGCGACGCTGGAACTCTTGCCGTAGCGTGACGAGATCAGATCGGCAATCGATGTAATGCGATGAACCTTGCCGATACGCACGAGCTTGCGCAACAGCCACCACCAGCCGATGAATACCAGGGTCGGACCCAGGTAAATGGTGATGAACTCGAGACCATTGCGGGCAGCTGAACCGACCGCGCCGTAAAAGGTCCATGAGGTACAGTAAACCGAGATCGACAGCGTGAAAACTATCGGCGACTGGATCCAGCCTGCGTGACCCTGGCGTGCCCGGCGATCCACGTAAAAGGCGAGTGCGAACAGCAAAGCCACGTAGCCCAGGCACACCCCGAGCAGCAGGTCGATGGAGAGCATTATTGCGAACTGTCCATATCTTGAGGGTCTTGCGCGTCTTCCTCGTTATTCCATTCAGCACTATTTTGAATACGCCTCGATAACACGGCAGCACCTGCAATCAATCCCGCCCAGACGGCGAACAGGTAAAAACCGGTGAACGGTATGCCCAGGATCCTGGTGTCGAGCTGGAAAATGCCGGCCAGGGGCGGAGTCAACAAAAGGCATCCAACCAGCAGCAGAATCATCGCCCGGTCGTTAGTCTTACGCTCGGACAGCGGCTGGTTCTGGTCATGTGGGTCATTGTTCATGATACTGCAATCCTCTTTGGCGTCCGCATGCTCCTGCCAGACCGAAAAGACTATCGCCACGCGCAACGATTCTAACCGTAACCGCCCGGATAATCACCCGTGACCGCGGCGTTATTATCCGGTCAGCGGGTCTATGATCCGGTGCTTGCAATTTCGTCTCGGGCAGGTGCGACAGGATAACCCGACGGGTTCGAATTCGGTCGTCCGATCCGGAGCATAAACTGTTTGCTGGGCATCATGGTCGCTAAACACGCTCATATCGGTCAGGTAATGCCGCGCCTGCCCGAAACCGGTCGAACCGGTACTCGCGGCCCGGGCGACGAAAACGAAACCCTCACCGGACGGCAGTTGCACGTGTTGACGCAGCACCGCGTGCGGTGCCTGCTGCGCCCGATAGAGAATCCACAACGGGCAGGATGAACCGTAGCGTGGCACCATAAGACCCGGCAGATTACGCGACAGGGTAATGTTACCCGAGGCGTTGGCCTGGAAAAATCCAAAGCGGGGCCTGCCTTCCTCGGCAGGGAGCGCACTCAGGCGCTCACATATCAACTGGAAATCGACACCAAAATTATCACTCAGGATTTCCAGGTCGTACTTCAGCTCCGCGGCACGTTGCCTGAGAATTCCTGGCGGAACCATTATCGCGCCGACGGCATAGCGAAGCAGAATTTCATGGGCACGCGAGCGCGCCAGATCGGTCTCGAGCTGGGCTTCCGCGGATACAATTTTTTGCACAACCTTATCGAGCCGCTCATTGGCCAGCGCCTGAGCAGCATTGAGACGGATGGCGGCTGTTCCTTGCGGAAGCTTGAGGTGCAGCGCTTCGGCCCGGCTCTCAATCTCGAGAAAGTGATTGTGACGATTGTCGAACAAGGCATCGATTTCGTCCTGCGGTGTCAGCGTGCGCCTGGCCCAGGCGGCATTGTCAAAATAACTTGCCAGCGCATCGCCCAGTTTACACAGCTGCTGACTCTCCTCGTGCATGATGCCGTAAAACCGATCGCGTGGGGCGGTATCGATCTCGGGATACTGGTCGATTATTTCGGAAGCCGAGTTTAACGATGCGATACGGGTCAGCATCTTGTGCACCGTTTCACCGAGGAAGGGATCGTGGCTCAGGCGATCACTTAGTATCTGCGCAGTGTTCGTCGCCTGGTGTTCGGAGCGCGCCAGGGCCAGAATACCGCGCGCCCATCCCGGAAAACGACCGATCAATTCTCCAATACGTTCATTTTCCACCCCAAGAGCCTGCAGTTCAGGGTTCGATGAAATTTCCTCGAGCGTTTCCAGCAGGCGACGATCAGCGGCACCGTCAAGTTGATCGAGCGGAATATCGAGCGCATCGGCCAATTTACGCAACAGGCTGCCGCCAATGTCCCGCTTGTTGTGCTCGATCAGGTTGAGATAAGAAGCCGAAATGCCGATCTGGCGAGCCAGATCGGCCCGGGTAATACCGACTTCGCGCCGGCGTTCGCGGATTCTTGGACCCAGAATATTGCGCTTCATGCTTGCTCTCGACGCATCAAACGAGCTGTAACTAGTCAATAATTAACAGATTAACATTACAGCTATTTGTTAAATTTACAAAAGTATTCCTATTTATCACATACTTATTGAATTATTAACTCCAGTCAATGATTCTTGCCCTGCTTAAAGCATCAATACGGTTCAAACCGACATATTCGACTCGGTAGCCGTACCAAAACAACCTGGAGGACTCGTAACTAATGAGTAAAATAAACAACTCACGGCGCACCTTTCTCAAGACCAGCGCAGCAATCGGTGTCGGCGTTTCAGCCCCGCTGATTTTTACCAACGCCCACGCGGCATATCGCAACGAGCCGAAGGGTTCTACCGTCACCTTTGGCTTCAACGTGCCACAGACCGGTGCCTATGCGGACGAAGGAGCGGACGAACTGCGTGCCTACCAGCTCGCGGTCCAGCACATCAACGGCGAAGGCGACGGCGGTATGTTGAATACCTTCTCGTCCAAGGCGCTCAAGGGTAACGGCATCAACGGCAAGAAGGTCGTATATGTCACTGGCGACACGCAGACCAAATCCGATGCAGCGCGGGCCTCGGCCAAGCGCATGATCGAAAAGGACGGTGCAATCATGATTACCGGCGGTTCTTCTTCCGGTGTCGCAATTGCAGTCCAGGGCCTGTGCCAGGAAGCCGGTGTTATCTTCATGGCGGGTCTGACCCACTCCAACGACACCACCGGCAAGGATAAGCGCGCGAACGGTTTTCGCCACTTCTTCAACACTGAGATGTCGGGCGCTGCTCTGGCACCGGTGCTGAAGAACGCCTACGGCACCGATCGCACGGCTTACCATCTGACCGCCGACTATACCAACAGCAGTTATCAAACAAGGGGGATACTCTATCGTTCTATAAGACCGGTCGTTAAAGCGCAACATTTCTCCAACCCGCCCTGGAGGCCTGGTTAGCTAGTTTAATATTTGAGGCTTTTCGGGTTTGTTTCCTGCAGAAAATCATCGGATAGGTTATTTAACAGTTGACTGTCGGCCAGACCCTCCCTCCGAATTAACATTAACTGTACTGGTGCTTTTGAGCGACTGTCATAATCAAATATCAAACCCATTTCCTTTGCTCTATTTTTTGCAAGTCCGTGGATTAGTAAAAATCTATTGTGAACATGTTCCTTGTCGTCATTAATGATCTCTGAAAATTCCTGAAGAGCATGCTCACAATATTTTTCGATCGCTCTCTGCTTTATTTGCTTGAATATTTTCCAGTCAGATTCTTTCATTAGATTTGCCTCCTACCATATCGGCGGTAAGTTTAAAACGGTTCCCGCACTAATAACATTTTATTATTTTGTAATTGGTGGTTCGCTCCTTTCATCGCGCGGTAAAGCCACAGTAATTCCTTAAGCGGGCTTGGGCACCTATAGTCGGGAAATAGATCATTGTTATTCAAATCAAGTTTTCTATTTTTTGGTTTTGGCTGACAGTTAACCTTTTCAAAATTGGCCGTTGCAACATACTTCAAACCTAAGATATTGTCTGTCTACTAGTAACGGCATGAGCGAGTATCGAAGGAGCCAGGGTGTCATTAAAACTGTTAAGGCAATATCTTAGGAAAAAAGAACAAAAGGAACTGATTGATGAGATAGCTGACCTGTACAAAAAATTCGATAGTGTCAAAAGCTATTATCAAGCCTCTGTATTCGATGATGATCTGGGGGTATTAAAAAAATATAAACTAGTGATCGAGCATGAGTTTTTCCCGAAATCCATCCATGCAGAACCACCCTGCCGCATTTCGGTAGCGAAAAAAGCGATCGCTGATTATAAAAAGCTATCTTGTTCTGATGCGAATCTAGCCGACATCATGCTTTTTTACGTAGAGTGTGGAGTTGAATTTGCTAATGAATACGGAGATATTGATGAGCGCTTATACAACAGCATGGCATCAGTCTACGTAAACGCTTGCGAATTCATCCACAAGAACAATTTAGAAAATATGTTCCAGCCTAGAGCCCTGGCCATCGTTAATGACGCTTCAGATCTTGGATGGGGATTCCACGATTATCTTAGAGATAGCTACGATCAATTCTTCAGCGATTTCGATGATGAGTAGAGGTAATTGCACTGGAATAACTGCACTAGTCCATCCGTCGAATATTTGTATGGCTCATAATTTGATTCCGACTAACAACCGAAGGAATCAAAATGGACCTTTTAAATCGTAAAACAAACGGAATCCCCTGGAACAAGGTCAAGCTGACGGGGTATAGACTCCAGGGTAACTCATATCAGTCTCCTCACCGCCCGAATTGTAAAATAATTAAATGAATCCAGGCGACAACTATCCTGACAGAGAGGGGTCTCTGCCGCTCACCGCAATATTTTGAGTGTTCGTTTTTGCGATATTCTGAGTTCTAAACCACTCATTGAGAACATCAGCGTAAATTTAAAATGGCATCTTTATGAGCGAAACGCGAATCATCATCAATTTAGCCTGTAACAGAGAATAATTGGTGGGTTAAATGATGGGATAAAATTATTTGTAAAATATAAAGCCCTAACTATCAATTAGTTAGGGCTTTGTCTGGCGGAGAGAGGGATAGACTCATAACGCGATTGCAGCTCGCGTTATGGCCCCTGCGGGGCGCCTGCGGCGGTCCAAATCGCTATCGCGATTTGTCGAACCCAGGGTTCTTACCAAGGCCTCTCTCTCCGCCAGACCAAAAAAAAACCCCGCGTTGCGGGGCTTTTTTTTTGGTCTGGCGGAGAGAGAGGGATTCGAACCCTCGATACGCTATTAACGTATACACACTTTCCAGGCGTGCTCCTTCAACCACTCGGACACCTCTCCGGATTCGTTTTTTTGTTGCTGCCCCGGATATCTGTCCATGGCTGGGCGCGAAGACTACATGATCAACTTAAAGCCCGCAATATCCCGATTGCAAATCGGTGGGAATAACACCTGCTTTGCGGTCAATTGGTGCTGCTTCGCATCCGTCACGATCTAACTTGTTTCGCGATATATATCTTTATTTCGCGCGCGATTGATAAATATCGGGACATATCCAGGTTTAATACAAAAACGTACCCGGGATCGGTATTAGCGATACTTGCAATGAAATTCACTAAATGAGCATCGTTATTTTGGTAACATGCGTGTTTTGTTTTTATAGGTCAGCTGACAAATGCTTACGGTTATCTCCCCTGCCAAGACTCTGGACTTTGATACCCCAACGGAAACCAATGCCTTTACCCAGCCTATACATTTAACCCAGTCGCGCAAACTGGTACGTCGCATGCGACAGTTATCCGGGCAGGAGCTGTCAAAATTGATGCACGTGAGCGAAAATATCGCCGATCTCAATCAACAACGTTTCAAAAAATGGAAAACACCATTTAAACCCGACAATGCGCGCCAGGCGATCTTCGCCTTCAAGGGCGACGTTTACATCGGCCTCGACGCCTACACTATGACAGAGAAGAATGTTGAGTTTGCCCAGAATCATTTGCGCATTCTGTCAGGCCTGTATGGCGTTTTGCGGCCACTCGACCTTATGCAGGCCTACCGGCTTGAAATGGGTACCCGCATTGATACCGAGATGGGTAACAATCTATATCAGTTCTGGAACGGGCGTATTACCAAAACACTGAACCAGGAATTGAAACAATCGGGTTCGAACGCGTTAATCAACCTTGCTTCAAACGAGTATTTCAAATCGATCAAACCAAAACTGCTCAAGGCCGACGTAATTACGCCGGTATTCAAGGATTACAACAAGGGTAATTACCAGGTGATTGGTTTTTTCGCCAAGAAAGCCCGCGGTTTAATGGCCCGCTACATGATCGACAACGAGATCGACGACCCTGCTGCACTGCAGGATTTCAGCGCCGAAGGCTACGCTTTCAATAAGGCAATGTCTGATTCTCATGAATGGGTATTCACGCGTAGACAGTAGTCTGCGTGCGCTCTGCACCTTAGCTAATGGTTGAACTTTCCCCCTTCGCCCATCGCGTTCAGTTAATTTCCGGCCTCGTCGCCGCGTTACTAGTATTGGCCATTCTGCTAATCACGCCGGGAATCAATGAAAAGAAATTAAACACCCTGCAAAAGATTCAGCAACGTGGGTACATCAATTTTCTGACGCTAAACAGCGCAACCACTTATTACCAGGACATCGACGGCCCGAACGGTTTCGAATATCACCTTGCTAACTGGTTTGCCGAGTCGATCGGGGTACAGGCTCGCTTCATCACCGTCCCCGCTTTTTCTGATTTATATCCCGAATTGCTGTTTGGCAGCGGCGACATCGCAGCGGCGGGTTTGTCCGAGAACGAATCAGAATTCAGCCGTTCGGTAATCTACGGCCCGCGTTACTATGAAGTCGCTAACCAGGTACTGTACCGCAAGTTTCGCTCCGATCGACCGAAAAAAGTATGGAACCTGGCAGACGGTTCGCTCAAGGTCATCAGCGGCACCGCACAGGTCAAATTATTACAGGAACTGGTGAAAACCTACCCCAACCTGACCTGGATCGAAGTCGACGATATCGCTCCCGAGGAATTGATCGAACAGGTCGATAGCGGTGAAGTGGATTTCATCCTCGCCGACTCCCATGAGATCGCACTGCAGCGTCGTTATTTTCCGGAACTGCGCATCGCTTTTGAACTCGGTGAAAAGCGTCAGTTGCGCTGGGCTTACAATTACTCGGAAGAAGACAGCCTGGCCATCGCGATCGACTCATTTTTCGAACAAATCAAAACCGATGGTCGCCTCGAACAACTGGTGCATCGGCACTACAGTCATGTCGAGAAATTTAACTACTCGGACATTCGCACCTTTACACAGAGAATCGAAAGTCACCTGCCCAGGTTCGAGGCGCTATTCAGACGGGAGGCGGACAATGTCGGCCTTGACTGGCGACTGCTTGCGTCCATCGGTTACCAGGAATCGCTTTGGGTCGCGCGCGCTAAATCCCCAACCGGGGTGCGTGGTTTGATGATGCTGACGCTGGACACCGCCAAACAAATGAAAGTCAAGAATCGACTCGATCCCGCAGAAAGTATTCGTGGCGGCGCGAAATATATTGCGCGTGTCTTGAAAAGAGTACCTGAGCAAATCAAGGAACCCGATCGCACATGGTTTGCGCTGGCGGCGTACAACGTTGGTTTCGGTCATGTCGAAGATGCTCGCATCATCACCGAAGAACGAGGTGGTGATCCCAACCGCTGGATCGACGTCAAGGAAAGCCTGCCTCTGCTGGCCCGCAAAAAATGGTACAAGAAGACCAAGTATGGCTATGCTCGGGGCTGGGAACCGGTTAAGTACGTGGAAAATATCCGTCAGTACTACGCTCACCTGATTGGCTTCGAAACCAAAGCTATTCGCGAAAAAGGCGAGCCCAAACCACTGCCTGAAATTGCGCCGCTGGCTCCGAGCCTGTAACCATCCGTTGGTACTATCCGCACTCCCAGCTGCCATCATCCCCGCGCCCTATTTTCATCCCCGAGTACTCTACTGCCATACCCCGTCCTCTGTCGTCATCCCGGTGCCCGGCTCTACAAATGTATGCTTACAAGATCCCCGCTTGCGCGAGGATGACTAAAGAAATGGCGCAGTTGCAAGATCCCGATACGTCGGACCGCCGCTTACGCGGGGATGATGCAGTAGAGTGGCGGGGATGACGTGGTAGAAGTATGGAACTGGCGCGCTACCTCCTGGCAGCGCGTCTATTCTCGAAAAAACGGGTTAACAAGTCCGCGCATTCATCGGCCAGCACACCGCCCTCGATCACGGGCCGGTGATTGAACCTACCGGTTTCAAACAGTCGCTGCGCGCTTTCAATCGCCCCGGTTTTCGGCTCGGTCGTGCCGTAAACAAGGCGCCCCACCCGCGCATGCACCAGCGCGCCTACACACATGGTGCAGGGTTCCAGCGTGACATAGAGCGTGGTATCGGGCAGGCGGTAATTAGCCAGTTTTTGCGCAGCAGCGCGTAAAGTTACGATTTCAGCATGCGCGCTTGGATCGTGCCCACTGATCGGCTGATTGTGCCCGGCAGCGATTAACTCGCCCGCGGCATCCACCAGCACCGCGCCCACCGGCACCTCTTCGAGATCGGCTGCAATTCGGGCCTGGGCCAGCGCTTGTCGCATCCAGTCCGCGTCACTTATTCCCACTCGATAGTGCCCGGAGGTTTACCGGATATGTCGTATACCACGCGTGAAATACCCTCGATTTCATTCATGATCCGGCGTGAAACATGGTCGAGGAAATGATATGGCAGGTCCGCCCAGCGCGCGGTCATGAAATCGATGGTCTCCACCGCGCGCAAGCTCACCACGTGGTTATAGCGGCGCCCGTCACCGGTAACGCCAACCGACTTGACCGGTAAGAAAACGACGAAAGCCTGCGACACCTTGTCATATAAATCATGACTGCGTAACTCTTCGATAAAGATATGGTCGGCCAGGCGCAAGGTATCGGCAAACTCCTTTTTCACCTCGCCGAGAATACGTACCCCGAGTCCGGGACCCGGAAACGGATGTCGGTAAACCATTTCACGCGGGATGCCAAGCTCGACGCCGATATGGCGTACTTCATCCTTGAACAATTCGCGCAGGGGTTCCACCAGTTCGAGCTTCATCTCCTCGGGCAGACCACCGACATTGTGATGCGATTTGATCAGGTGTGCCTTGCCGGTGGCGGCGCCAGCGGATTCGATGACATCGGGGTAGATAGTGCCCTGTGCAAGCCATTTCGCGTTTTCCAGCTTTTCGGCTTCCTCTTCGAAAATTTCGATGAACAGGTTACCGATGGCCTTGCGTTTGAGTTCCGGGTCGCTGACAGCTTCCAGTTTAGCGAGGAAACGATCTTCGGCATCGATACGTATCACATGCACTCCCATATGATCGGCGAACTGTTCCATGACCTGATCACCTTCACGATAGCGCAGCAGCCCGGTATCGACAAAAATGCAGGTTAGCTGGTCGCCGATTGCCTTGTGCAACAACGCGGCAACCACCGACGAATCGACGCCACCGGAAAGACCGAGTACCACCTCATCCCGGCCAACCCGCTCACGCACTTCTGCTATCGTGGCATCGATTATATTGGCCGATGTCCAGGCGGAACCGCAACCGCATATCTGGCGCAGAAAACGGGCATAAATCGCCTGCCCCTGCAGGGTGTGGGTAACTTCCGGGTGAAACTGGAGTCCATATATGCGGCGCTCCTCGTCCGCCATGCCGGCGATCGGTGCGCTGTCGGTGCTGGCCATGAGCTTGAAGCCGGGCGGTAACTCCGCGACCCGGTCACCATGTGACATCCACACGTCCAGCATGCCGTGGCCTTCGCTGGTCTCGTGGTCCTGAATATCGCGCAACAATTCAGTATGGCCCCGTGCGCGCACGCTGGCGTAGCCAAACTCGGACTTGCCGACGTTTTCGACCCTGCCGCCGAGTTGCTGGGCCATCGCCTGCATGCCGTAACAGATACCCAGCACCGGCACGCCCAGTTCAAACAACTGCAGCGGTACTTCGGGTTTGGCGCTTTCCAGCGTCGATTCGGGACCACCCGAAAGAATGAACCCGCGCGCGCCAAAATCACTGATGTGATCGAAACTGGCGTCCCAGGGAAAGATTTCGCAGTAAACACCGGCCTCGCGTACGCGACGGGCGATTAACTGGGTATATTGCGAGCCAAAATCCAGGATCAGGATTCTGTCGGAGTGCAGATCAGTCATGTGCTGTCGGGTTAGACCTGGTAGTTGGGGGCTTCTTTGGTAATCGTAACGTCGTGCACATGCGATTCGCGCATGCCGGCGTTGGTGACCTTGACGAATTCGGGACGGGTACGTAACTCTTCGATGGTAGCGCAACCCACATAGCCCATGCTCGAGCGCACCCCGCCCAGTAACTGGTGTACCGTGTTCGACAGCGGACCCTTGAAGGGTACCCGGCCTTCGACGCCCTCGGGCACGAGTTTTTCATCGGCACTGTCGGCCTGGAAGTAACGGTCGCTGGAACCTTTTTGCATCGCCGCAATCGAGCCCATGCCCCGATAGGACTTGTATGAACGCCCCTGGAACAGTTCGACCTCACCCGGCGCTTCTTCGGTACCCGCGAACATGCTGCCGATCATGACTGCATAGGCGCCGGCGACCATGGCCTTGGAGACATCTCCGGAGAAACGAATACCACCATCGGCGATGACCGGCACACCGGTTCCCTCGAGCGCCCCGGCGACATTGCTGATCGCGGTAATCTGCGGAACCCCGACCCCGGCGACGATACGCGTGGTACAAATCGACCCCGGTCCGATACCGACCTTGACCGCATCGGCACCCGCATCGACCAGGTCGCGGGCGGCATCAGCGGTAGCGATGTTGCCGCCGATGACCTGGATATCCGGGAAATTCTGCTTTACCCAGGCCACGCGCTCGATGACGCCGCGTGAGTGACCATGCGCGGTATCCACGACGATGACATCGACCTCGGCATCGGCGAGCGCGCGCACCCGGTCATCGGTCTCCGCGCCGGTCCCCACGGTCGCGCCGACGCGCAAGCGATCCCATTCATCGGTGCAGGCGAGCGGGTGGACGATTGACTTGTTGATATCCTTGACCGTAATCATGCCTTTCATCTCGCCTTTTTCATCGACCACGAGAACGCGCTCGATACGGTGACGATGCAGGAGTTCAATGACCTCGGATTTTTCGGCGCCCTCGCCTACCGTCACCAGCTTATCGCGCCCGGTCATAATCGACGACACCGGTTGATCGAGGTTGGTCTCGAAACGCAGGTCACGCTTGGTGACTATGCCGACCAGTCCGTCGCTACCAATAACCGGCAAACCCGAAATCCTGCGTTCCTGGGTCAGTTTGATCACATCGCGTACCGGCGTGTCCGGGCTGATTGTAATCGGATCCTTGATGACACCACTTTCATATTTCTTGACCCCCGCTACCTCGGCGGCCTGTGCCTCGATCGACAGATTCTTATGCACAATGCCGATACCGCCTTCCTGGGCAATGGCGACCGCCAGCCCGGATTCGGTAACCGTATCCATCGCGGCGGATATGAGCGGGATATTGAGGTCGATACTGCGCGTCAGGCGGGTCTTCAGCACCGCGTCGTTGGGCAGGACTTCAGATTTTGCCGGGACCAGTAATACATCGTCAAAAGTGAGGGCTTCCTGGCTGATACGCATAATGGCTCCGGCGGGGCTGTTGCAAAGCGGAATTATAAATTAATGCGCGCGCGAGCGTAAGTAGGATTATTGGAATCGTCGCCACTAAGTTAGAATAGACGCTGGTTATTTTGAACGATGTGATGCAATGCAACCATCCCAGCCCACCAGCGAAGCCATCTGGACGGTATCGGCCCTTAATTTCGAAGTTAAGACCATGCTCAGCAAGGGTATCGGCACACTGTGGATAGAAGGTGAGATTTCCAACTTTGCCCGGCCGGCTTCGGGGCACTGGTACTTTACCCTGAAGGACGAAAGGGCGCAGTGTCGCGCAGCCATGTTCAAGGGACGCAACAGCCGCGTAAGTTTCCAGCCTCAAAACGGGCAGAAGGTCCTGCTCAGGGCGCAGGTGACGCTTTACGAAGCGCGCGGCGAGTTTCAACTGGTGGTCGACCATCTCGAGGACGCCGGTGTGGGAGAATTGATGCGGCGTTACGAACAGCTCAAGGCGCAGCTGGACAAGGAGGGTCTTTTCGATCGTTCGCTGAAAAAGCCACTTCCGGCGCACCCCAGGCGGATAGCCCTGGTCACTTCCGCCAGCGGAGCGGCGATTCGCGACGTGTTGTCGGTCATCCAACGACGCGCACCGCATATCCCGGTGGTCGTGTTCCCCACCCCGGTACAGGGTGAAACTGCGGCCAGTCAGATTCGCCAGGCGCTCATGCAGGTTGTCGAATTCGGTGCCTGTGACGTCGTGTTGCTGGTGCGTGGCGGCGGCTCCCTCGAAGATATGTGGTGTTTCAATGACGAAGCGCTGGCGCGCGATATATACGCTTTCCCGATTCCGCTGGTCACCGGGATCGGTCATGAAGTTGATTTTACGATTGCCGACTTCGTCGCCGATTTACGCGCACCGACACCGTCGGTGGCGGCCGAATCGATAACACCCGATATCAATGAACTGATGCAGAGCATCGACGACCGCACGGCACGTTTGCTCGGCCAGCTCGAAATACGTCTCGAACAATCCCGCGAGCGTCTCGGCTACCTGATAAAAGCCCTCGATCAACAGCATCCAACCCGCCAGTTCGAGCAATTGAAGCTGCGTCTCTTTCATGCTCAAAAATCCCTGTTGGAGCGCCAACGGGCGCGACTGGGCGAAGACCGGCACCGCCTGCAGATTAGCCAGGCGACACTGGTACAGAGCAGCCCCCGGGTCACCATTGCCAATCACCAGCAACGGTTGACACGATTGCTGGAGAATCACCAGGCATCGATGCGACAAAAATTGCTGCTCGCGCGTCACCGGTTATCGTTGCACGGCAGGTCCCTGGATACACTGAGTCCGCTGAAGACACTGGCGCGCGGTTTTGCCACCATCAGCAAGGCGGAAAAGCTGGTGACTTCGGCGACGCAGTTAACAGCCGGAGATGAAATCGACATCACCCTCACCGACGGTAAAAAACGGGCGACGGTCACCTAGATTTTTCACAACAAACAGCGGGGCGCTAGTTGCCGGACCTTGCAGGCAACAGGGATCAATACCTGGCCCCTCCACGGTCTCACTTTTCGGCACAGATCAAACTGGACTGCTCGGATTCTATAAAATCGAAGGAAAAAAATGTGCCAATAAAATAGAAGATGCTATTGTAATAGCATGAAGTTACGCCGCAGGTCTTGGTCAGCAGCACTATTTTGTCTATCACTGGGACTCACCAGCCAGGCACAGGCCGCCAATTGTGATGTGGATACAGATGGCGACGTGGATCGACTCGATCTCAGCCTGATCATCAGTGCGCGCAACACACCGGCCGATGGAACAGCCGACCCACGCGATTCTGACGGCGACGGCACCATCACAATGCTCGATGCACGTACCTGCGTACGCCTGTGTGATTTGCCAGACTGTGCGATAATTGAGTCTCCTCCTCCCCCTCCCGATGATGCAGGCAAAACTGAGGCACCGGTGGTTACTCCTAAAAAGAAGGAGGTCAAAGCTGTCAGTAAACCAGGCACGGCAACTTCTGGCCAATCAAGTACTGAAATTCAGGGAAGGACCATAGCGGGCGGCACTGAATGGAGAGTGGCTCGCGGTGATACACTGTACGCTATCGGCCGCGCAATCTATCCGGGGAACGCCAGTAAACAAGCAGGTTTGAGGCGGGATATCATGGAGCTGAATCCCTCTGTCTTCGCCAATGGCGCGAATAATATGGCCGTCGGTACCGTTCTGAAACTGCCCGATTATGTTGAATCCAAAAGTGCGCCACCGAAAGTAGATGAACCTGCAAAAGTTCCTGTCCCCGTTGCTGACACGGTTACTCCCGGCCCCGTGTCAAAGCCTGTCGCTTCCACCCCGGTTGTAAAGACTGAACCCGAAAGCCCGGTAAATGAAGAACCACCCATGGTAACGGAAGAATCCTCGTCTTATCCGCCTGGTGAGAAAGGAAATTTTCTGGTAAGTCTTGGTTACTCTTACGGTGGGGATAAATTGGTTGATGTAGATGGTTGGCTCAATATCACTGCGGGGTCTGGTGGTCATTTACGTCTTGGTTATGAGCAAATGCTCCGCCATGACCACGGTTATCGCTTAGCACTCGGTCTTCAATACAACGTAGTGAAGGATGCGTCGTATAGAGACGCCTATTTGCAATTAGCCTATCAATATCGATCGAATCCAGTCGTCTACGGTATCGGTGTTTTTACTCATGCAGGAGCGAGGCTCGAAAACCACAATACCACCACCGATTACGATTCAGCAGTTGGGGCGGTTGTGTATTTGGAAAATGTTGGGAATGGAAAACTGGCTGGCTGGGGGCTTAGTTACACTTATCTGGATATTGACGAGGAAGACTCCGGTTCCTCAGTTGATGCATCGAGGGCCGAGCTTTATTACAGCTGGCGGTTTTAGCTGGAGTTCGGGGGACAATATACTCGCTAACAATTTGCTGACTTTAACGGGGTTAATTGAATCAACTAGCAAAAATAGTGGGACCAAACTGTTAATGAAACTGCAGTCAGAAAGTGCGGCACTCGCCCGACTTCAACAATTTTATCTATTAAGGGCTGCGAGTTTGTGGTTTTGAGTTTGGGTAAGCCTGATCATATTGGCGTTAACGCTACTGTGGATCGCCGATATATCCTACCGAAGCTAGAAGGCAGTCTCCCAATAGAACAGGAGAGTAAATACTGATAATTTCCATGACAGTTCAATACATGGTTGCATAGGCGTCGCAGTTGATTTAAACATTAATTCAGTCACAAAAAAGAAATCTCAGATGAGTTAACATTAGCTCCGGCGTCTAACAAAAATATATATAAGGAAGATGATTATGGTTCAATTCGTCGAAGATCGAAGCTGTATCACACAATTCGAACTTGGTGAAATGTTCCAGAAGGATGATAGGTCGCGAGACTACGGTGCCGCCTTTAAATGGTACATGCAATCGGCCCGACATGGCTACCGCAGGGCACAACACCAGTTGGGCACTATGTATGCGCGTGGTACCGGAGTTACCAGAAATTACATTAAGGCTTACGCCTGGTGTAAGGTATCTGCTTCGCAACAGTCACGCAGAGCAATTCGCAAGCTTAAAAAAATTGAACCTTATCTATCTGCAGAACAAATAACCTGTGCCCGGAAGCTTTCGCGACAATACTACGAAATGTATGTTGCTCCTTTTTCAAATTTGAAGTCATAGCGGCAAAAGGTCGGGGGAAATCATCAATGATGACGAGCACTCAGCGAGTTAATCCCGTGGACGTCGAAATCACATCTTCCCATTATTTTTCGGTGATAGAGTCTGTTCTCGATCTCTGTTCGATGTGATTCTCAGTGGCCGGGAGAATTCTCCAATTTCAAAAAAACAATTCATAGCAGGTTCGATTTTTCTAACCCTGGTAGTGTCGTTGACAGGTATTCGATTTTACAGTGATAGTTTCACATCTAATCAAGCTGAAATTCCACGGCTGAAGAATAATAGCTGCGACAAAATTGACTCGTCTGTCAGTATCAAGTTTGATACTCCATTGCCCGTCCGGCTTAAATCGACGTCTTCCTTGAACAAGGTATTCTTTGATAACAGCCTGGATTCAGTGAGCGGTTCGAGTTACCAACTTGATATCGAACTCGCAAAAAATGAGTATGAAGCCTCACAGCTTCTTATATCTGCCGACTCCCGCATTTCAAATGTTTCTGTAGAAGTTTCAGATTTAATAAACTGTCATACTCAATCAACGCTGAAAGCGAATGATCATGTTGAGATAAATGCTATTGCTTACATCAATGTGAACATGGAAGAACAAAAAAAGGACCTGGAAGAGCCAATACTAAGAGCGGGGAATGGTTGGTATCCGGATCCATTATTAAGTAATCAGGCAGTGAACTTGAAACCGAATCAACTGCAACCCTACCTGATTACCGTACATGCCCCGCAAGGAACTCCCGCCGGTGATTATACCGGAAACATTACAATTAAGGATCGCTCAAATCGAGGTGCAACGCTACCCATAAGAGTTAGAATCTGGGATTTTGAGCTTCCGAAAACCAGTCATTTTAAAACGGCTTCCTTCTTGCACTGGGGAATGGCAAAGAAAATCTGGGGCAACGCTTTTATTGACAGCCCCGATCACGCCATACTGAAAAATGTAATGTTAAAAATGACAGCTCTCGCGTTCAAAAACAAACTTCCACCGTCCTTTTTTTTGCAAATGGTTTAAATAGTAGAGATTGGAAAGGGTACAACCATGCGGACGTGGGATACCCGACGCATGACTGTCCTTATGTTGAAGTCGACGGCGTAATGACGGACCGAAGTAGTGACGTCAGTGCCTGCACATTTAACAAAGAACGAACTTTAGAGTTTATAAAATATTTTTTAGATGCCGGGGCCACTCATTTTTTCATTGGCCTCACGGCAAATGTATATAAATACGAAAATACAGAAGCTTCGAGAAAAAAGACGGTCGAAGATTATCTTAAGAATTACAAAGAGATCATCGTCGAAAATAACTTACAGGAATTTGCCTATCTCTACGGTCCTGACGAACCGAAAAATTTTCAACATGCAGCTGACACTTATGCATATGTTAAAGCAATTCTTGGAGACAATATAAATTACATCCAGAACACAAATAAAAATAATAACCAGGCCCTGGATAAGGTGCGTGATTTTTCAGACATCATTGATATTAATTTAGGATTTTACGAGATCAATGATGCCGAGCATTACAGAAGTCGCTATCCGGATGACTTTAAGGAGTTTTGGTGGAATATTAATATTTGGCCTGCCACCCACCCAAACTTGTTTATTCAATACCCCTTGGCAGATGCTCGAATGCTGGGGCCGATGAGCTACAAATATAATATGCATGGTTTCGAATACTGGCAGCTGGTTGGGAACATTTCAAACCCCGATACGGCAATGGCTAACTACCATCCGCTGGCCGCTGATGAATTGCGTGTCAATTGGTTGATTCAAGAAAAATCTTTAGACGGTACCTTAATATATCCAGGTGATAATTTTGAGATCTACAGTTCGATGCGGTTCGAAAGTGTCAGGGACGGTTTTGAAGACATGGAGTATCTGTATATGCTTGAGGACTTAAACCCGGAACATGAACTCCTCTCGGTTAGAACAATTTTTGGACTTACCGAATTTGAGAACAACGCTAACAAAATACTGCAATATCGACGAGAAGTTGCTGCGGCGATTTTAGATGAAAAGTACGGTTCAGATATTAATTCTGACTAAGGCCATTAAGACCTGCGACTTTCTATGCCTCGCATTAATCACTGCTATGCCTTTGACAAAATCAAACGCCCTGGCATCGGTGCGTATTAGCCGAAACAACCCACCACCCGGCAGTAAACAATTTCACACCACCAAACCACTATTCGAAGCAACGTCCGGCTATGATTGTCATGCTATTAACGTTTTGAAAATACGTACGGCGTAGCCTCGAGTCTGGTAACAACCCATGAGGAATACTGATCTAAGAATCATTCAGGCAGGCCCTGTAAGGCTTTGTCACAGACCTTTGTCACTGTCAACCAGAGGAGCCCGGAGAGAGGGTCAACAGAAAATCCTGGGGTAACAGTTTCCTGGTATTTACCGGATTCAAGTCATCGTTAATTTAGTATACTGTTGGCCGTAGGTTCGATTTTCAGAGTGATTACTAAACCAGTCCTCGGCAGGGGAGTATTATGACGATTCGAGGTAGTTGTTTATGTGGACGGGTCTCGTACGAGGTAACCGGGCCTTATTCTAGCGCCTGGCATTGCCATTGCTCGCAATGTCGCAGGGCACATGGCGCAGCATTTGGTTCCTACGCGGGGGTTGAACCCGAGAATTTCAAATGGTTATCCGGAGAAGAGCTGGTCACGACCTATGCACCGGGTGATGGCGGATTTCTTTTCTGCAGCAAATGCGGGTCAAATGTGGCTGGATCCTGGAAAGGCGAAATCTGCCAGGCCACCTTTGGCACCATGGAAGGCGACCCGGAAATCTATCCGAATCAGCACATATTTGTCGGCTCCAAAGCACCGTGGCTGGACATTGGCGATGACTTGCCACAAAACGATGAATATCCACCCGACTTCGACGACAGTTAAGGTTTTTCATGCATGGAAACTACTTTCTATGATATAGAGAAACGGATTGAACGGGGCCTGGAAGTGTCCCCGATGCGTTAATAAACCCGGACCGGAGTAATCCAGGCGAAGTTCAAAAAGATGAGTAATTCGAACCTTTCCAGACCGCCGGGTAGCGTGTCTATCGATGCCGGGCGTTTCAAGCAATCGCCCTACTATGATTGCTATGCCAACCCGGACACCGTGCTTGGCGTGGCCGCGAATCGTTATTACCCCGACGACAATGGCGAGGATACAGAAGAAACCTACCGTGCATTACGACAACAGGCGGTGCTGTTCGACGTGCCGGAAAAGCCCTGGCTGATCGAGGGACCGGATGTCGTACCGTTCCTCGAACGCATCTTTGCCCGTCCGATTGCCACCCTGGCGCAAGGGCGCGGTCGCTACGCGATTGCCTGTACCGGCGATGGCGGCATTTTCATGGACGGTATTCTGTTCAAACTGGCGGACAACCGATACTGGTACGTGCAACCCGATGGTGCGTTCGAGGAATGGCTGGCCGCACACAAGGGCAAATTCGATGTGCGCATCTCCGACCCGCATTCGCGCGTGCTGCAAATCCAGGGGCCGAAATCGATGGAGATCATGTCGGACGCAACAAATGGGGCCATAGACGAGAACCTGAAGTATTTCGGCGCCGGTTATTTTAACATTAACGGGCAGAAACTGTTTGTCTCACGTACGGGCTGGACCGGCGAACTGGGTTATGAAATCTACTCGGACGGCGCGAATACCGATTACAAACGCCTGTGGGACGATCTTTTTGCCGCGGGCTCGCCTCAGGGCATGGTCTTCGGCAGCCTCAAGGCGATGGGGATTCGCAGAATCGAAGCCGGTATTCTGGATAACCTTTCCGATTTCGACATGTCGATGACGCCGTTCGAGGCCGGCCTCGGAGCCTTCATCGACCTGGACAAGGCGGATTTCGTCGGCAAGTCAGCGTTACTTGAAGCCAACCGCGAATCGCTGCTCCTCGGCATCAAATGCCCAACCAACAGGCCCCACCGCAATGCTGAGATTACCGATGGCGAAACCCTTGTCGGCCGGGTGACGGCCTCGGCCTGGTCACCTTACCTCGAATGCGGAATCGGTTATGTCCGCTTCAGCAAGGCCGCTGATTGGGAGGGTAGTGTATTATCCATGAAAACACGGCAAGGTGGATTAGTCAGTTGTGAAATCGTAGCCTTGCCTTTCTACGACAGCGAAAAACGCATCCCCAGGGGCCTGCAAGCCGCGCCGTCTGATTAGAAAAGCCATGATGTCACAAGCAGCGCCAGGCGTCCGATAAGAGAACAACGACAAATCATATGTTTTCAAAGGTACACGCCGACAAACCCCTCAGTATTGCACTCGCCGTTAGTGCCGGCGTCTGGGGTCTGTACTGGTATCCGCTAAGAACCATTGAAGGCACCGGCATGTCGGGTTCCTGGAGCGTTGTCTTCTTTAATGCCTGCCCGTTGATCCTGTTACTGCCGTTGCTGTTATTTAATTTCAGGCAGCTAGCGGGGGTGATGGGTCCCACGCTGCTCGCCGCGATCATGATTGGCCTTGCCTTTACCCTGTACGCCAACGGCCTGGTAGAAACCACCATTATAAGGGCCACAATGCTCTATTACCTGACACCTGTCTGGTCGACCCTGCTTGGCGTCATCTGGCTGTCCGAGCCGCTGACCCGGGCGCGGATCATTGCGATCGGAGTCGCATTCCTCGGATTGTTTTTGCTGCTGTCAAATGGCGAGTCTTCTGATTATCCACTTAATATCGGGGATCTCTACAGTTTGCTGTCGGGCATATTCTGGGCGATAGGTGTGGCTACGCTGAATCGGTGGTCAAATATTCCCATCCTGCCCCTGGCGACCTTTATATTTTTTTCAACAACGATTATTTCAGCAATTTTCGCAGGCGCACTGCAGGTTAACCTGCTGCCGGATTTTGCGATGATAAAAACAGCTTTCCCGACAGCCGCCTTCTGGTCCATCGTTATCTTCCTACCCTGCTTTTGCATTATCTTCAGGGTGTCGCAGCTATTGTTTCCCGGCCGCGTCGGTATCCTGACCATGTCGGAAGTGGTTGTTGCAATAGTCAGTGCCGCTATTCTGGTTCCGGAAGAAAGGATGATGTTGATGCAATGGGTGGGCGCATTAGCTATCTTGCTAGCCGGGCTTATCGAAGTATTGCTCGGACACGCAAAAGCAGAGGAACCGATTCACTCGATGTATAAGTAGGGAAACCGTCTGTTCAGGCAGTTCGCAAAAACATGGTCGCGCTTGTTATCTGACCGCAACGCTATGTTACATTGCCTGTTGCATGATGCCGCAAGCATCGCCAGGGTTTGCATCATTCCAGTTCACCAGGAGCCTGATATTGTCGATCGCGTTGATTTTTGTCTGTTTGATCGTAAGTCTGTTGATCGGTGCCGTCGGTATTGGCGGCGTATTGCTGGTACCTTCACTCAACTTCATCGCCGGTATCGGAGTGCATGAGGCCGTACCGGCCTGCATGCTCAGTTACCTGGCGACCGGGACCATCGGCGTAATCGTGTATGCGCGTCACGGCTCGATACAGTGGGACAAGGTCTGGTGGCTTTGCCTGGGTGCGGTACCGGCGGCATTCCTGGGTTCGGTTTCGCTGCTCAGTATCCCGCCATTTGTGGTCATGTTCCTGATCGCTTTCCTGATGATTTTCGCCGGGATCGATGCATTGCTAAAATCCTATCGAGTCGCCGGGCATTCGCAGCGAGAACATCAGCTTGGCCGCGTACATTTTGTTGTCATCGGGTTTGTTACCGGTTTTGGTTCGGCAATCACGGGAACCAGTGGCCCGCTGATTATCGTGCCGCTTATTATCTTCCTTGGGCTACCGGTGCTGACCGCGGTCGGGCTGAGCCAGGCGATTCAACTACCGATCGCCAGCTTCGCCAGCATTGGTAACTGGATGTCGGGCAATTTGAACTTCAACCTGGCACTGCTGATTGCGGCTGCGATGGTCGTCGGCTCACTGGGCGGCGCGATGCTGGTACATCGCCTGCCAACTGAACCGATCCGAAAATTGATTGCTTTTCTACTGGTGTTTGCCGGGATCGGGATTGGAATACACCAGTTGATCAAGCTGTAGCAGCCCGGAGTTTACTGCGGGCTCGCAACCAGTAAAACCCGCAGTTTACTATTCCTCGGATAAACCACCGCTGCGCCTTCGGCAAAGTCAAACGCACGGGCATCGGTGGCATAGTCGAGGTTCGCCGAAGCGCTCCAGGCAACCAATCCCCCGATCCCGGGAAAGGCCGCGGCCAGGCAGGCCGGACCGATCGAATACAGCATCTCCAACTCTTCGATTTTCGGCAGTCGCCAGTTGCTGACGCCACCCAGTTCGAAGGTTCGCGCTTTATTGATCGCATCGACCCAACTCAGGTTGGCACCGTCACCCAGACAGCGACTACTCACCTGCCCGAACAGGCAACGGGACCAGCTCAGTTCGCTCGCAGTGTCGCGCACGGTTCCGCGGGAAGTATCGACAGCAAGCTGCCCGCAACCGGCGGACAGGTTGGTAGACATCATCAACAGGGCTGCAATGAGTATCGGTAAGCGCATAAAACGAGGCTTTTAAAATTCCGCCAGCAATCTACCGAAGCCGTCGAAACGATCTTCGATGCCGGCGAGGCGCAGGCAATCCCAGATCATTGCCTGGTTACTGCAAATTGCCGGCTTACCCGCGCGTGCTTCGATTTTGCCAATGACATCCAGCGTGCGCAATGCGCCACAGGATACAAAGATCGCATCGGCATCGGGATGGTCCTGCTCGAGCGCAAATTCGGTGATGTAGTCCGGCGCGACGCGCACCATGTCACTGTCTTTTTCCAGGTTCAGTCCGCAAATCGATATCACTTCGAAACCGGCCTGCTCGAGATAATCCACCTCACGCTGGTTGACTTCGTCGAGATAGGGCGTGGCAACGACTATGCGTCGTGCCCGCAGCTTCTTCAGGGCGCGGATCACCCCGGTTATGAGCGAAGTTGCCTGCGCATTCGGGGCGCCACGGTTGAGCTCGGCGAAGACGCGTTCCTCTCCAATCACCAGGCTACCGGAGGTACAGGCATAACAAACCACGTCGAGGCTGCCATCGGGCAGCAGGCTGGAAGCACAATCGGCGAGTAAATCCGCCTGCGCCGAGAGCGACTCATTGGTGATCGAGTCCGCAATTGCGGCGCGCGTAAAATGAATACCGACACCCGGGCGACGTAACCTGATAACGTCGTCCTGCACGGTTTGTTCGGTGGCAAGCAGCACGTAACCGATTTTTGCGCGGGGATGGCTTCCCTCGTCAAATCTGATCGAATCAGGCACCGGGGCGATCACTGAATTGTTAGACATTGAAAATTGTTCCTTTAGCCAGATCGGTATGATATATACACTGATCTTCTCGCGCTATCCAGGAATCCCGATGCTTGAACAGGTCAGACAACGTACCGCCGAATTCCAGGCCCGACTTAAACAGGCTGGAATCGATCTCGCCATCCTCACCGATGAAAGCTCGATTGCCTACCTGGCCGGTTTCTGGGGCTATCTTTCGGTCGAATTCGGGCGGCCGACATTTTTGCTGATTCGGCCCGACGCGGCGCCACAGGTCATCACCCCGCTGATGGAAAGCGAGATGGTAGGCGCGATGACCTGGGTCGAAAACGTCACCACCTGGGAAGATGCGGGTGCCAATCGCTGGGAAAACGTACTCGCCAGTGCGATTGGCGCAAATCCCGGCAAGATCGGGGTCGAGCGCGCCGCGTTACCACCGATCGTGCGCAACTGGTTCGACGATCAAATGCCGGGGATTCAACTCCACGACATCGCGCCACTGCTCGGCGAAATGCGCATGATCAAGTCGCCCGAGGAAATCGAGGTCATGAAGCAGGCCGGGCAGATTGCCGGAGCGATGATGCATGGCGCCGAGGGCGCCCTCGGCGAGGGACGCCCCGAATACGAAGCGGCACTCGCGGTGATCGAGGCGGGTACTCGCACGGCTGCCGGCTTCCTGACCGCGAAAGGTTGGGAGGCTTTTATCTCGCCGATGATCCATAACCTGCAAATCATGCAGTCCGGAACCGACACCTCGATGGTACACCGCCGTGCCAGCGTCAAGCCGCTGGAGAAAGGCGACCCGGTCTATTTCTGTTTCTGCAACATGGCGCAGTTCAAGCAGTATAAGCTTGGCTTCGATCGCATGTTTTTCATCAAGGAAGTAGCAGATGAAGCAGCCGAGGTACAGCAGGCCGCAATCGACGCGCAACAGGCTGCGATTGCCGCGATCCGCCCCGGCGTCACTGCCGAATCAATCGCCCAGGCCGCCGACGAAGTTTATAGCGAACGCGGCTACGAAACCGGCTACCGCACCGGTCGCTCGATCGGCATGGCCTACCTCGAATCGCCCGAGCTCAAGCATGGCGATAAAACCGTGTTGCAGGCCGGCATGACTTTCGCCGTCGACGGTGGCATCAGCGTCGACGGTCGCCTTGGCGGACGCATTGGTGATTCGATCGTCGTCACCGAGACCGGTTCCGAATACATCACCGAGTACCCGCGCAAAATTCTCACCGTCGATCGATAATTCAACATCCACAGGAGCCCGCCATGAGCATCACCCGCCATCACACCAATCAACGCATGAGTCAGATCGTCGTTCACGGCGACACCGTTTACCTTGCCGGACAGGTGGCCGCCGATGCCGGTGCAGATATTACCGTGCAGACCCAACAGGTACTGGAGAAGATCGATTCTCTGCTGGCGGAAGCCGGTTCCGACAGGAGCAAAATCCTGTCGGCACAGATCTGGATCGCCAGCATGGGCCATTTCGCGCAGATGAACGCAGTCTGGGATGCCTGGATACCTGAAGGGCAGGCACCGGCCCGCGCCTGTATCGAAGCACGCCTGGCAAGCCCTGACCTGCTGGTCGAGGTAGGCATTGTCGCGGCCTGCTAGTTATTCGTACCGGGATACGAAACCATGTCGTCGGCTACCCTTGTCGTCGGCATATAATATCCACTTATGAGCATATTAGACATTATCGCATTTTGCGTTTATCCTGCCCCGAACAATATCTATGCGCCGGTATAGGCAACACGCAAGTAGTCGATAATCTGCCTCGGCGCACAAAAATAATAGTCTGAACCTGAATCAGGCTTGACCGAGGGGGTCTTTCGTATGAACACCGTAATGATTGTTTCACTGGTCTTATGTGCCGCTATCGCTATCTGGGGCGTTGCCGATCCGGATTCGATGACTGGTTCCGCGCAGTGGTTGGTCAACTACTCGCTGACCGCGCTCGACTGGTATTTTCTGGCTTTATGCACGGCATTCCTGGTCATCATGGCCGTCATGGCCTTCAGCAAGTACGGCGATATCAAGCTTGGCGCCGACGACGAAGAACCTGAATTCAGCACGGGTTCGTGGATCGCGATGCTGTTTGCCGCCGGCATGGGTTCGGGGCTGCTGTTCTGGGGCGTGGCTGAACCGATTTACCATTTCATGACGCCGCCGGTCGGCGAAGGTGAAACCGCGATGGCGGCGCGTAATGCGATGGTGATCACCAACCTGCACTGGGGTCTGCACGCCTGGGCAATCTACGGCTGTTGTGCCCTGACCGTGGCTTACTTCACTTTCAGACTGGGCCTGCCATCGATGGTATCTACTCCCATCAGGGTAGGATTCAAGAATGTTTTCGGGGCAAAAACGCTGAACGGCATCGGCAACACAGCCGATATTCTTGCAGTTATCGCGGTCGTCTTTGGCCTCGCCGGCTCGCTCGCCATGGGTACGCTGATGGTTCGCTCCGGCATGAACGCGGTGTTCGGCACCGAGAACAATGTCACCATGAGCATGATCATCATCTCCGTGATGACCGTCTGCTTCCTGCTTTCGGCCTGCACCGGCGTCGACAAGGGCATCAAGATTCTGAGTAACATCAACATGATCGTCGCCATACTGATTCTGCTGGTCGTGCTGTTTGGTGGACCTACCGCATACCTGTTTCAATCCTTCATCTACGCGATTGGCGATTACCTGATCCAGCTGGTTCCAATGTCGTTCAAGACCTATGCCTACACCCCGGCGGGCTCGTGGAACTGGTTTCACGGCTGGACCCTGACCTACCTGATCTGGTGGCTGGCCTGGGGGCCGTTTGTGGGCGTCTTCATCGCCCGCATTAGCCGCGGGCGCACTATTCGCCAGTTTGTAATTTACGTGGTTGGCGTACCCACCATCGTCTCCATGCTATGGTTTGCCGCTTTCGGTGGCGCGGCGATTCACATCGAAATGTTCGGTGCCGGCGGTATCGCGGATAAAGTATTTGCCGATGTGGCAGGCGCTCTGTTCGGCTTCTTCGAGTATTTCCCCGGCACTACCCTGCTGAACTTTCTCGCGGTCTGCCTGATTTTCATCTTCCTCGTGACGAGCGCGGATTCGGGCACCTTCGTCATCAGCATGATGACCAGCAAGGGTGATCTGAACCCGCAAACCAAGTTAAAACTGGTCTGGGGCCTGATCATGGCCGGAATTACCATCGCCACCATCGTGACCGAAAGCGTCAAGGTGGCCAAGGTGATGGCGATCACGGGGGCAATACCCTTCACCTTCGTCATCATTTTGCAGCTGGCCGCATTTTTCAGGATCGTGCGCGAGGATCCGATTGTGCGAGAAAAGCATACGCAGGTACGGCATGTCGGCAGCGACAGCCAAACCGATGAAAGCGCGGCTTAGGGGGAATGACAATGATTAACAAAACTACAAAATATATCGTTTCGGCCCTGTTATGTGCTGCGCTGGTCGCCTGCGGTGGCAACGACCAGAAAAGCCTGCGCGTCGGCGCTAAGCCCTTTGCCGAAAGCATGATTCTGGCCGAGATGATCGCGCAGATGGCTGAAAACGCCGGTATTCCGGTGGAACGCAGTATTCCTTTCGGGCTGACACCGAAAATCATGGAAGCGGTCAAACAGAATGTGCTCGATGTGTACCCCGAGTACAACGGTACCAGCCTGACCTTTCTCGGGCAGGCTCCTACCAGCGATGGTGAAGCCTCTACCGCGGCGGTGTCGGCTCTGTTCAAGCCGCTGGGCCTTGAGCTGACCGGCAAGTTTGGATTCTCCAATGACTACGCCATGGTGATGACGAAAGAGCGGGCCGCGGATCTCGGTGTCACCACCCTGCAGGACCTGACCAAGGTTTCCGGCGTCCGCTTTGCCGTGGACGAGGATTTCGTGCAACGTCCGGCGGATGGTCTGCAACAGATGAACCGTCGTTACGGTATCACCGGATCCAGTACCGCTACCTTCCCGGTTGGTACTGAAGGCAAGGACAAGATTGTTTCGGCACTGCTCGACGGCTCAGCCGACGTCGGTGAATTATTCATGACCGACGGGCAGATCGCCGAGTATGACCTGGTTGTACTCGACGATAACCTCGCTTTCTTCCCGGTTTACGAAGTTGCCCCGCTGGTGCGCTCGGATGCCCTGGCAAGCCTGGGAGGACTGCGCGAAGCACTGGAAAAACTGGCAGGCAAAATCACCCCTGCCGATATGCAGGCGATGAACAAGGCGGTTGATCTGGATGCGCAATCAGCGGCCAGCGTTGCAGCGACTTTTCTCTCAGCGAAAGGTTTGCTACCTGAGGGCGCCGGCAGTGGTGGCGCGGCCAAGATCGCCGTGGTTGCAGACCCGGGTGTAGCTCGCGACATTACTACCGCGCGTGCGCTGCGGGCCATTCGGACCGGTTACGCCGGTAGCGATCTCGACCTGACAAATAACGCCTCTCCGCTGGAAACACTTGCGGCCGGCGAGGCACGCGTGGCGATCGTGGGCGCGGAATCCTTCTATTCATCTGGTGACGACGGCCCGGTAGCGAAGGGCATCGCCGAAGCTTTTGCCGTGGTGGGTTACAAATCGGCTCACCTGATCGGTCTTGCCAATGGCGCCGATTCGATCGGCGGTATGAGCAAAATTGCGACCGGCCCCAAGGGGTCCGGTTCCGCTATCGTGCTGGGCATGCTGCTCAAATCGATCGGCAAGGCAGATATCGAAGTTGTAAATTCGCAAGACAGCCCGCGTAAACTGCTGCTGGCCATGTCGAAGGGCACTTACGATGGCGTGTTTTTGATGGCGCCCTCGAAGGAACGAACCATCGCTACCCTGATGAGAAACTCGTTCTACAAGCTGATTGATCTTAACGAGTGGGCCGCGGGTGGCCACACGGCTCGCTTCAGCTTTATCCGGCCCGCCACTATTCCGGCTAACACCTATCCGTCCCAGACCAGCCCGATCATCACCGTAAGCACCCAGTTAGTGCTTGCCAGCCCGGCCAAAACAGTTCAGGCCGCGGGTGAAGTGGGACCGGGAACGGCCGGTATCGACTCGAGCGCGGCGATTCCGGTCAGCGCCAGTGCGGTGGAATCGATACGCGAGGCGCTAGGTGCGATGGACGTTATCGATCCGGCCATTCCGGTGCATGGATCGCTGGTACCCGAAATTACAGTGGTGGATAAATCGTTACCCTTCAGCGCAGATATCTCGATTATCAACATCCTGATGATTCTGTTTACGGTGTGGGTAATCTACATGGTCTTTTTGCCAAGTCCCCGCGACTTCAAAATGCCCGAAGACGTTTAACCACGCAAAGTTATTGAGGAGATATAACGATGGCAAACTATTTAGCACCCATAGATCTTGAAGACGAGCATCTCTCTAGCGGGGTTATCGAGACAACCGTGCAGATGGCAACCGGTGTCAAAGACGCCAAAATATACCTGATGACCGTAATCCCGGGTATCACGCCGGGCATCGATCAGCGCTATGCGATACGGGGTGAAATGCATGGCTCGACTGAATACCCGTTACAACAATGGAAGGATGACGCCGCCAAAAAACTGCAGGAAATAGCCGACAAGTCGGTACCCAAGGCGATGCAGGCCGGGGTCGTAGTCGAGAACGGTACGGTTTACCGTGAAGTGGTCGAAGCCGCCAAGGACCTGAAAATCGACCACATCGTGATGGGCGCGCATCGTCCATCGCTGGCCGATTTCCTGCTTGGTCCCAACTCGGCCAGGGTCGCCCGCCATGCTGGCTGCTCGGTAACTGTTGTTCGCGAATAAAAGTATTCACCCGCGAACTTTAAACGGTCGATGGGAACACCGATTTACGGTCTGATCCTGACTCTTTTTCCCGTCACCTGCAATGAAACCGGTTGATGTGCTGGCCGCGATTGCGGTCGCGATGATCTGGGGCATGGGTTTTATCGTCGCCAAAGCGGGGATGTCGCATTTCTCCCCTATCCTGCTGATGGCACTGCGCTTTTCTCTCACCGCATTCTGCATGGTCTGGTTTTTTCGTCCGCCACGCGGAATTTTCAAACAGCTTTTCTGGATATCGCTGGTCAGCGCCGCATTGCAATACAGCCTGACATTTAACGGCGTGCGCGGTATCGATGCTTCGACCGCAGCGCTGCTGGTGCAGCTTGAAGTGCCGTTCGGCCTGATCCTCGCATGGCTGGTATTCGGCGAACGCATCTCGCTTAAACAGGGATTGGGCATCGCGATCGCCTTTACCGGCGCGATTCTGATCATCGGCGAACC
>Ga0049107_10000012_pt1 | contig 110824 bp, 117 predicted proteins | sample WorMetilPIANOSA1_FD_61187 | JGI IMG/M metagenome (GOLD analysis project Ga0049107, IMG submission 61187) | Marine gutless worms symbiont microbial communities from Max Planck institute for Marine Microbiology, Germany - Olavius ilvae PIANOSA.1 | ecosystem: Host-associated > Annelida >...
GGTACGCGAGCTGGGTTTAGAACGTCGTGAGACAGTTCGGTCCCTATCTGCCGTGGGCGTTTGAGAATTGAGGGAAGCTGCTCCTAGTACGAGAGGACCGGAGTGGACGAACCCCTGGTGTTCCGGTTGTCACGCCAGTGGCATTGCCGGGTAGCTACGTTCGGAAGGGATAACCGCTGAAAGCATCTAAGCGGGAAGCCCCTCCCAAGATTAGTTCTCACTAGAGCCTCGAGCTCTCTGAAGGTCCGTCGAAGACTACGACGTTGATAGGCCAGGTGTGGAAGCGCAGTAATGCGTGTAGCTAACCGGTACTAATTGACCGTGCGGCTTGACCATATAACACCCAAACAACTTTATGTTGTGTGTTATGTCGCGTCATACCGATGCAACATTGACTTTATTACAGTATTCAAATTGGGACAATTGGGGACAGATTTAAATCTGTCCCCGGTTATCCAACCGGTTTGCTTGGCAACCATAGCGTTCTGGACCCACCTGATCCCATCCCGAACTCAGAAGTGAAACGGAACTGCGCCGATGATAGTGTGGGGCCTCCCCATGTGAAAGTAGGTCATTGCCAGGCATTAACACCAAAGCCTCGTACCGAATTGGTACGAGGCTTTTTTTATGCGCCATTAGCAGGAATGACCTACTTTTATCCGCCGATGGTAGTGCGGTGCCCCGGAACGCCGGACCGCCCCATATAAAAGTAGGTCATTGCCAGGCATTAACATCGAAACCCCGATCGTTCATTCGATCGGGGTTTTTTTTGTTCAAGAGATTTTGAATGACCTACTTTTGCATTAAGTTGATCGTGTGGTGCCCCGGAACGCCGGACCGTCGGATCGCCGCACCGCCCAATTAAAGCAGGTCACGCCCAAAGCATTTGCTTCAGCCAAAGCATTTGCTTCGCTTATCGGCTGGTTCACGCTCACGGGCGGGCTCTTGCCAGGCATTAGCATCAAAACCCCAGCCAACAGAATCGCGTTGGTTTTTCTGTTCCGGCGACAGAAAAAAGCGACATGCCAATTTAAAGTACCTTTATCGGCTTAGATCCAGCTCAGCGAAGGTTTCGCTTGAATTGAAGTGGTCGATGTTTATGCTGCTCTTAGTACGGGCGAGCTAAAAATCTCGTCATAATCGATGCAAGGGCTTTCAATGAATGAATTTATAATAAACCAGTTGTTTGGGCTCAACGGCCTTGTAAATCTCTCGAATCTGGCTTTTCTACTGGCTTTTTCGGTACGTGATGTTCTCTATTTGCGACTATTGTCGGTGCTCGCGTACCTGGTGATCCTGCCATACTATTATTTGCAGACAGAGACGCTTTGGACACCGATTGTTTGGGGTTTGGCCTTCATTTCCGTCAATCTTGTAAGGATCATTTTACTGATGCTGGAAAGACGCGCGGTCGTGCTCAGTGATGAGGAGGAGAAACTGTACCAGCTTGTGTTTAGCTCGATGGGCAAGCGAGATTACTTAAAGCTGCTGAGCCTGGCTGAATGGGTTGACTGTGAGGCCGGCGAACAGGTCGCCGAGAAAGGCAAGGCCCTTTCCAGCGTGATGATCATGTTTTCAGGCCAGCTTGAAGCGGTCCTGAATGACAAGGATCGCATACAATTTCATCCCGGAGAACTGATTGGCACGTTAGAGGTCTATGGCGGTTTGCCAAATCCGGTGGATATTTTTGTGCGCGAGCCCTCGAGGGTAGTGCAGTGGTCTGCGAGTCGGGTGAGAGAATTTACTGCCAGCAGGCCCGAATTGCGATCTAAATTGCAATCGATCATCGGTGCCGATCTGGCTACAAAAGTGCACAGTTTATCGGGCATTGTTTATACATCCGGTCAAACTGAATAAAGCCGCTTCGACCGAGTTCGGAAACGGAGCCGCGCCGATGATAGTGTGAGGCCCTGGAGAGTTGGAGCGCCCCGTATGAAAGCAGGTCACACCCGAAGCGTTCGCTTCAGCCACAGCATTCGCTTCGCTCATAGGCTGGGCCCCGCTCTTTGGTTGCGCCGGTGAGACGTCCGTTACTGAAGCTGCGCACTCCCGGCAACCTCTATACCCAAAGCGCGCAGCTGGTTTTCTATGACGGGATCGCGGGTGCCGAGCCAGCGCTGGTAAAGTTTGAGTACTTCCTCGGTAGTGAGGCGCTGCCCGCGGGAGCAGGCGTTGGCCACCATCTCCAGCATGCGGGTGAAGGTGTTGGCCAGTTCGGCGAAAATATGCCTGTTTGACCTGGCGTTGTCGGCCAGATAATCGTACGCGCTTCCACCCATACCGATGAAATAGTCCTGCAGGATGCCGTGGCGGCTAAAGCGTTCGGGATACAATGCGCCGAGAAAGAGTGCCATGTCCCCCAGTTGCTGCAACATCAGGCAGCGTTCGCGAGTATTTTCAGCCTCTATGGCATCGCTGTATAACAGTGCCAGTGGTCGCAACGTCATCTGACCATCCTGGTAGGAAAACAGTTCTTCACTGCGACCGAAGCGCTCCAGCAGGGTGCCCAGGTACCAGCAGGTATCCTCGTGCGGCGGCGGGCGAAATCGCCTGGCGTAGCGGGTCAGGCGCTTACTGAAATAACTGGAAAGCGATGTTTCCGTGATAGGCGATTGCTGTTGATCAAGGCGCATGAAGAGCTCCGAACTTCAAATCATTGATTAAATAATAGACCAAGAATTTCAGATTCATCAAACGAGTTTTGATCGGATTGTATGGAAATGGTTATGAAAATCTCGAACTTATGCAATAGAATCAATGATTTAAAGGATCTGGAATTGCCCCATCAAAAACCGGACATGACTCCGTTTTCGTGGGGCAAAGTGGATGAATTGGCATCTGACTTCACATTACCCGGACCGAAATCGATAGGTGAGATTACCCCGGACGTTATCTATTGCTTTTTCTCTGGAATTTCCTATAATCTTTAATATGGGAATAAAATCCCAATAAAACATTAATTGGATTTAGGTGAATAGTTATGAAAAAAGATAAGACCCCAGATGTTTCTGCAGAAGATGCAGTTGATCCTGAACGCCGCAGGGCATTATCCCGCCTTGGATTGGTCGCTACTGCTGCTTATGCGGCACCTGTGCTGATGACGCTAAGTCAATCTGCACATGCCGGTAGCGGTAAAGGCGGTTCAGGCGGTGGCGGCTCTGGTGGCGGTGGCAAAGGCGGCTCGGGCGGTGGCGGCTCGGGCGGTGGAAACAGCGGTGAGGGTAGAAGCGATGGCGCCGGCTCAAGTGGTAGCTCAGGCAATGGTGCCGGTTCAAGCGGTAGCTCTGGCAACGGCGCTGGCTCAAGCGGTAGCTCGGGCAGTGGTACTGGTTCTAGCGGTAGCTCCGGCAACGGCGATGATTCAAGCGATAGTGCAAGCAGCAATTCAAACAATGACGATATAAACGGTCAGACCTGATCCGTTAACGCCACATCACGACCCCTCTTGAATTCACACCGGTTGTTTTTACAACCGGTGTGAATCCCTTATGCTAGTGGTTTGAGCACGGATACGATCTGGCGGAAAATCTGCGATGCGCAAAGACAACCTGTATTTGATCTTTGACGATATGTCTAACTCGGTCGAGTTGATCAATTGCCGGCATTTGAGCAAATTTCTCCCGTTTATATTTCCGGGTTGGCAGATTACCGAGGTATCTGCCGAGCATGCTTCCCCGGTTCTCAGTTTGACAAAGGATGATGACCATTACGTCCTGGAAAGCGACTGGTTGAAAAAGCCTGCTTATCGCAAGAACGAGGATGCCGCTATTTGTTTGCTGGTCGCCGAACTCATGCGTGCCTATGTCCATGAAGACAGGCAGCTGCTGTGCCTGCACGGCGCCGCCGCTGAATTCGCTGGTAAACTGGTACTGTTCCCGAGTAACTACAGGGCAGGTAAGAGCGTTCTGTCGGCCTGCCTGGCCGCATCGGGTGTTCGGTTGTTTGGCGATGATGTATTACCAATCAGCCTGCTCGACGCCGCGGGCATTGCACCGGGGTTCGCGCCGCGCTTGCGCTTGCCGTTACCCGATAACCTGGATTCCAACTCGCGTGATTTCATCAATAAACATAATCGACTGCAGGGCGAACAGTATCTATATCTGGACCTTGAAAAAGATGTGCTTGCGCCACGAGGATGCCGGTTACCGGTCGGAGCATTCGTGTTACTGGAACGAGAGGAAGGTGCGAGCCCGCTTAAGGAAACTGTTTCAGAAGCAGAAGTTCTGCGCCAGGTGATTTGGCAGAATTTTGCGCGTGAAACTGAAGCTCCCAGAATTCTTGATGTTCTTAGTGATTTGGTTGCGAGTTCGCAACGTTTTCGATTGCGTTACGACAGGGCGGAAGATGCCGTCCGGCTGCTGCGCGAAAATTTGAGTGACTGGGCGACACAAACCGGAAACGGAAATAACCGTAATATACTGGCGGATGGCCAAACCGACCTCATCCAACAATTGTTGCCCGGACAATATTTACGAAAACCTGATATCAGTATTGTTCAGATCGACGACCAGGTGTTTCTCGCCGATGGGCAGGATGCCGCTATACATCATCTCAATCCGATCGGAACCGCCATTTGGTCGCTACTGGCCGATCCGATGACAGCAGATGAAATCACGAATTTACTGATGAAAGCCTTTCCAGATCTTGAGCGCAATAATATCGAACACGATCTGCATACGCTTATTGAAGAACTCCTGAGCAGGAATCTGTTACTGGCTGGAGCATAGCGACCGGTGTTTAAAATGCTGTCCGTAAATCGCGAACGGCAGAAATCACCGATCAATCGATACTGACTCCGTAATACGGGCAAGAAAGCCTTAGCGAGCCGCAAGAGAATTCGTGACCGCTTGCAGGCGGTTTCGGCTGACTGGAACGCTCTGCCCATTGCACAACTTTAGTTCGCCCTGCCGGCCCTGCCGGACGAGTTCCTCGATGGCATCGTACGCTACCCAGTAGGAGCGGTGCACCATGAGACCTTGCGCTGGCGGCAGCTGGTCAATGGCATCGCCAAGATTGTAAAGGACCAGGGCGCTTCCTTGATCGGTTACGACCTGAAGGTAGTGCAGTTCCGATTTCAGCAACAACAACCTGCCCCTTTTATCGGGTGGCAGCAATGTCATGAATTCGACACTGTCAATTGCGGGATGGCCCTCCGTCACTGCGCGCCTGTCTGTATCTGCAGATTTCTCGATACGGTAGCCCAGCAGCCAGGGTGTATTCAGCGCAAGCCAGCAGATCACTACCGGTGGAGTGACGCTCAACCATTCATCCTGCAGTTCTTCGACAAATGCCGCTTCGATTCCGGGTTCCAGCCAGAAATCTATCGTCAGTGCCAGCGGTGCAAAGTTCGAAGCACCGATGACACCTGAGATCGTCAATGCCAGCCACGAATTCAAACCTGCAAAGCGGGCGCTGTTCAACAGCACCATATGCGTGCCGATTAAAAGCGCCATGGGCAACAGGGTTTGCAGCTGCCATTGCACCAGAGTCACGATCTGTGGTTTGCCCTGATCGCCGGAGATCAGGGCGAACAGGAGTCCAAGCACGATTGCAATCGAGAAAAAATACCTTCTCGGTGTAACTCCACCAATCTCGAAATGCCCGTTCATACAAAAAAGCTGCCCATTCGTGCAAATCCCCGTTTTCCGATGATCTCCGGGTTAAATTATCAGGTAAACACTCTCGAAACACACATATCATTCAAATTCGAGGATAAAAGCATGAGAATCATACAAATAGCAACCGCAGCCACTCTAATCAGTTTGTCTACTGCTGCGCTAGGCACGCAAGACAACTGGTTTGTTAGACCGTACGTGGGGCTGAGCCATATGTCCGACCCCGATGCCGATTATTCCGAGATCGATAACATGTCGGGCGATGCAGATGTCGATCTCGATACCGGCTTTACCGCTGGTGTCGGTCTGGGTTATCACTATACCGACAACTTTGCAGTTGAAGTCGGCTGGGAATATCGCTCCAACGATTCCGAGGTGACCCTGGATGATGCGGCGAAATATGACGATGGTAACTATGCATCGAACTTATTTTATTTGAACGGGCATTACCTTTTTGACAAGAGCGGCAAATGGCAACCTTACATCGGCGCCGGACTGACCTGGGCTGAAGAAATCGATATTGACCTGGAAAGCGGTCCCGGTGAAGATTACTCCTATTCGTCAGACGGTGATATTGGTTACCAGGTTTTTGCCGGCTTGAATTATGACCTGAACCCGGACTGGCGACTGCAGACCGAACTCCGTTACGGTCGCATCGACGACATCGATCTAGACGGTGAGTCCGGAGACCCGGGTGAAATCGAGGAGATCGACTACGAAACGACCACCCTGCAAGTCGGCCTGGTTTATGCTTTCTAGTACTAAACAGCTCCGTATTCCGTTTTCGTTCAAATAGAGCAGTGTCGATTGATCCGTTATTCCTGCCTTGATAGGATTCAGGCTGAACGTGATCGATCGACACTGACTTTTTGAGACGATAATTCAAGTAAAAACACCGGAGGAAGCAGCATGGCATTTGTACTGGCAGTTACCTGGACCGCAAAACCCGGCAACGAGAAGGAAGTGCACGAAATCCTGGCCAAAATGGGGGAGGCGTCGCGACAGGAAGAAGGCGTGGTGACTTACACGACACATGTTGACCCGGATAATCCGCGCGAGTTTTTTATCTACGAGATGTATCACGACGTCAGCGGGCTCGAGGCGCACCAGGAAACCGCTCATTTCAAGGAACTCGTGCTCGAAAAAGCAATACCCCTGCTCGAGTCCAGGGTTCGGCGACAGTTTGAAGATTTCTGACAGCGACTGTCGTCTGGCCTAAGTGCCTTCCGGGTCAGTTTTCATACCGGTAGATCACTGACGTGGCTTGAATTAAATGTAATCACCGTTCCACCAGGCTCACGTAGCGTGAAACAATCGTGAATCTCACCGCGTTCAATCTCGCCCGGTTCCAGTCCCAGCTCTGTATACTGCCGGTGACTGGCGTCGAGATCGTCAACCATCAGGTCGAAACCGGCTTTGATCAGCTTTGATTCGGCGTCGGATGTTAGCACCAGGTGCGTACCACCCCGCAGTTCCAGTATCGCGAATTCGTCGCCTTCGGCAATCGGGCGCATTCCGATCTGTTGCATGAAGCGGCTGGATTCGGTCACCTGGTCAGTGTGCATGGCAACATGCCCGACCCAGACCGCTGGCCGTTTATCGGTAAGGTTTTTGCTATCATGTTTCACTATGTCACTCCCCTGCTGCGCGAAAACGTTGTTTCGGATCCGGCAGCAGTTTACATCGATGTAGCTCTTTCTGAAATCTCGAAATCGGCGGGACCGTAAGGTTCACGGGAAGCAATATCCGGCACGATATCTGCTGACTGAAGTCGGGGGCTGCGGCCCGGCTGTCACAGGTTCAGACTCGCATTCACGCAATTGATTATGTTGTAGTCGTAGCGGCGATCGAGTGACTCGTATACCTTGCGTAACTTGAAGTCGCCTTCACTATGTACCATTTCGATACTGTAAACGATTTCATCGAGTTGCTCAGGATCGATTTTGATGACCTCGTCAAGCGCCAGCACATCGGCCGATATGGCGCTGCTTAAATGGCTGTATATGGAGGTCAGGCTGAGTTCTCGCCGAGTCGCGATAGCAGCGGGTTCAAGTCCGCTGGTATGCAGTTTTAGCGTTTCATTGATGGTGTCACTAAGACTGTTATCGAGTGTTTTTTCAAGCGGGTGTTGCGCAATGATGTCGATCAGATCACGGCCGTAAAGCTCTAGCTTACGCGCGCCGATACCGATAATGGTGGCCAGTTGCGCGCTGCTTACAGGCCGTTGCCTGCAAAGTTCGTGCAGGGTTTTATCATGCAGGATGACGTACGGCGGCACTCCCTGTTCGTCAGCCAGTTGCTTGCGATGATCGCGTAAGGCCTCAAATAACGGTGCATCGGCAACGCGAACCGTCGTCTTTTTGTCCTTTCTGGCGCTGGTCGCGGGTTTGATCTCGCGTACAAACTTGCGTAAATATAGTTCTCGCTCACCCTTGAGCAACGGTTTGCTGTCGGGGTGCAGTTTCAATGCGCCGTAGCTATCAACGTCGCTGACCAGATAGCCGAGCGCAATGAGTTGCCGAAACAGGCTGCGCCATTCGGCGGCATCGAGATTGCCAATGCCGAAAGTGCTGAGTTGATGATGGTTATTCTGCAGAATGCGCTCCTGCTCCTTGCCCATCAGTACGTCGATAACATAATTCACGCCGAAGCGCTGACCGGTGCGGATGACGCAGGACAGGGCCATGCGCGACGCCTCGGTCGCGTCCCAGGTTTGTGGGGGCTCGATGCAGTTATCGCAGTGTCCGCAGGGTTTGTCCACCGATTCACCAAAATAGCTGAGCAGGGTCTGACGACGGCATTGGGTTTGTTCGCAGAGCCCCAGCATCGTCTCCATCTTGTTATGCAGCACGCGTTTGTACTGTTCGTCCGAATCGCTCTGTTGCATCATCTGACGAAGCATTATGATGTCCTGTAAACCATATGCCAGCCACGCGTTGGCGGGCTGGCCGTCGCGACCGGCACGGCCCGTCTCCTGGTAGTAGGACTCGATATTTTTGGGCAGGTTGAGATGCGCGACAAAACGAACATCTGGTTTATCGATTCCCATGCCAAAAGCGATAGTAGCGACGATAATGACGTTTTCCTGCTGTAAAAAATGGCGTTGATTCCTGGCTCGCGTCGCGTTATCGAGGCCGGCATGATAGGGCAGTGCGTCCCGGCCCTTGTCACACAACCAGGCGGCCGTGCTCTCGACCTGTTTACGCGACAGGCAATAGACGATGCCGCTATCGCTGGCGTGATTCTCGCGCAGAAAGTTCCATAGTCTCTGGCGGTTGTTGCTGCCTTCTGATATCCGGTAGAAAATATTGGGCCGATCAAAGCTATGCACGAATTTAGCCGCATCCTGCAAACCCAGCTGTTGTTCGATTTCCTGGCGGGTGCGTTTATCGGCGGTTGCTGTCAGCGCGATGCGCGGTATCTGTGGAAACAGGTCGTGCAGTCGGTAAAGGCTTTGGTAATCACGCCTGAAGTCGTGTCCCCATTGCGATACGCAGTGGGCCTCATCGATGGCAAACAGGGCGATATTGCATTGTTCAAGCAGGCTCAGAAAGCCTTCGGTAAGGGCCCGTTCGGGCGCGACATAGAGCATCTCTATCTCATTGTTGAGGAGTTGCCTGGTCACCGCGTGCTGCTGTTCCGGGCTCTGCGATGAATTCAAAAATGCAGCATTGATGCCGTTTTGCTCCAATGCGTCGACCTGGTCCTGCATCAACGCGATGAGTGGAGAGATGACAACCGCGACACCTTCCCGCACCACTGCCGGTATCTGGTAACAAAGAGATTTGCCGCCGCCGGTGGGCATCAGCACCAGGGCATCGTCGCCATTGATCAGGGTTTCAATGATCTGCTCTTGTTGCAGGCGGAAATGGTCATAGCCGAAGTGACGGCGCAGGATATCGAGTGCTGGTGACATGGTGGTATAGTAATCCTTTTGGTAGCTGTTAATGAACTGTCCTTGTCATTCCGGCCAGAATTTTGACCGGTGCTGCGGTCGTTTTATATCACATCGGATGCTGCCTGAAAATGCTGAGCAGTTGATGCGTTCGCGTTACAGTGCTTACGTGATGAATGACATTGACTACCTGGCGCAAACCTGGCATAGCGAGCACCGACCGCCAGATCTCGCTCTGGATAGCGGGATTAGCTGGGTTGGCCTGCAAATAATCGATTTCAGGCAACAGGGTGATTGCGCCACAGTCGAATTCGAAGCACGCCTGGTGGCGACTGGAAGACTGGACGCAGTGCATGAAGTCAGTTGTTTCGTGAAGGAGGGGGGACGCTGGTTCTACACCAGTGGCGACCAGTTGGCGCCAACTTTCAAACCCCGCAGCCTGAGTCGAAACGAAGCCTGTCCCTGCGGCAGCGGCAGGAAATTCAAACGTTGCTGTTTGCGCTGACGTCGCCTGCCCGGTTCGAGGCCAGCGGCATGCGTCGGGAAAGCGAAACGACAAACAGCAGGATGAACAGGGCGATATAAAATTCCTTGGTTTCCTGTGCCTGTTCGAAGTAGAAGTGCCATCCAGTGTGACGCTCTATCTTTGACAGCCAGGTCGCCACGGTTGCGAATATGGCGGTGGGGGTGCAAACGAGCGTTGGGTACATCCACCAGAAGCGACCCTGGTAATCGATCTTGCGGGATTTGTAGTAAAACAGCACTGGAATGACAATTCCTCCGATAAAAATCAGCAGCGAGACAATGCCTTTTGGAATACGATCGAGCCATTCGGCGGTATTATGAAAATTCGTTTCATTCTGATCGTTGATACCCTGAAAAAACTCACCGGTTTGCCAGCCAAACCAGTGTTGCCCCCAACTGGCTTCCTCGCCGGCAAAATAGATACATCCCAGGCAATACAGAACGAGAAAAGTTTTCAGAAGAAGATCCATCGAATCTGTGTACACCACAATCAATCTGACTGTATAGAAAAGAGCCACTACCAGAAAAACCACGGTTAGATTCTCGATCACCCCCAGTTCATGGCGAAACCAGGACTCCAGCCCGGTTTGGGCGTTGGTGAAACGGCCGATCGCGTAGCGAAAAAAGAAAAACGGGACAGGCAGATACAGCCACCAGATTTTGTGCAGTTCGTAACGATCTGCCTGATCGCCTGGAGCGGTGGTTTTGTTACTCACTATTCGACCTGTGCAATATTACGAATCGCACGGACTACTGGCCGTTGCTATCGCTGTTCGATGTCGCTTTCTCGATAAGCGGCAACAGCGATTCGGGTAGCCTGACCGCTCCCGAGAGTGTGAATTCATGCGCCGTCGGGGACATCTTGTTCCAGGTCTTGCGAATGATATCGATCCACTTTTCCGCGCTGTAATCGGGATGTTTACCGACAAACTCCAGCATGTAGTGCTCCATGAATACGAGGTCGGTCACGTCTTCGAGTAGCTGGGTGTCAGGGTTTCCCTTGATATTCTTTTTCGCCACGGCTTTCCAGACGCGTTCAGTGACGTCTTCGCTATAGCCGGCTTGCTGCAGCAGATCCACAGCGGTGTTGGCCTGGATTTTGTACAGATCCTTGCGCCAGGTCAGGTAGCCGATGCGATCCATCGGATAGGCATTGCGCGGCGACTTCCAGCGCTCGATATGTTGCGCGCGGATGGCAAGTTTCATGGCATCGTCAGCGTCGGGGTTGTAACGCTCGAGCATGTCGGACATGCGCTCCGAATAGAGCAGTTCCTTGGGCCATTCCTTACCATCGGCGGTTACCTGGTTGGGGTCTGCGCGGTTTGCGGCATCGATTAGCCCCCGGGCTTTTTCATAAATTGATTGCTGTTGAGACATTCCGCCACTCTGGCTGGTGAATTAAAAAGCCGATTATACCCACGCTTTAAATTCCGGGCTGCATGATTTCGGTTGAAATACGGTAAAAAATCACAATATCCGATCAATTACATTGGCAGCAGTTTGACCAGGGATAGCACTTCCCGGCCTCGCTTGAGTTTCTGGCCGGCCCATTGAATTGCTTTGCGCAGATTGTGGTCACGTCCACCGATTTCAATGACGGTCGATTTTTCAGTATCGGCAGACAGATTCGGTTACATGGGTACGTTGGTCGTTTGACAGTGGTTGGAAATGTCTTGCCAGATCAATATACTGCGCTGCTGTCCCGTGGTTTCGATGATGCCCTGATTTGCGACGAGTTCACAGTTGGCGAAGTCGTTGAGCCTGGCAGGGCGCTCGCCCTTGCCGGGGTTGAGTACCCCGTGTGCCGAAACCTGGAACACCATAGCGAGGCCGGAAATAGCTGATGACTGAAATTCATAAAGAAAGAGTAATCGACGTTCACCACTGGTCGGATACCCTGTTCACGATAAAGACCACGCGCGACCGCTCATTGCGTTTTCGCAATGGTGAGTTTGCGATGATGGGTATCGAGGTCGAGGGTAAGCCGCTGATGCGTGCCTACAGTATGGCCAGTGCAAATTATGAAGACTACCTCGAGTTCTACAGCATAAAGGTGCAGCACGGAGCGCTGACATCTCGCTTGCAACATATCACTGCGGGCGATGAAATTCTGGTTAGTAAAAAACCCACGGGAACCTTGTTGTGGGATCGTTTGCGACCTGGGAAACACCTTTATTTGTTGAGTACCGGTACCGGGCTGGCCCCGTTTCTTTCGATCATAAAAGACCCCGAAGTTTACGAAAATTTTACAAAGGTCATCCTGGTTCATGGCTGTCGCTACATCAATGAACTGACCTATCAGCGATTGATTACTCACGAGTTGCAGCACAACGAGTATTTCGGCGACAGCGTCAAGGAAAAGCTGATTTACTATCCTGCGGTCACCAGGGAGCCTTACATAAACTACGGTCGTATCACCAGCCTGCTGCAAACCGGCAGGCTGATTGAAGATATAGGCACGCCGGAACTGAATCTGGATGATGATCGATTCATGTTATGCGGAAGCCCGAGTATGCTGGAAAGCCTGACTCAAATTCTTGACGATCTGGGCTTTAGCGAAACTCGAAAAAGCGATCTCGGAGAATATGTGATCGAACGAGCGTTTGTGGAAAAGTAGGGCTGCGCCCGGGCAGAACTTCGTCTGCCAATTGCTGGTTTCCGATTCAGTCCCGATCCGGTTTTCTCCCGCGTAAATGGGTTGGACGTAATTGACCTTGTTCGAGAGCAACGATCATTTTTTCCCAGACCTCGACTTCGTGATTTACAAACTCGGCGCCCGTTGCCGCCACCAGGCCCTCGTAGAGAGCGCCTTTAAGATGATCCCGTTCGTGCCGGGCGTGTTGCCGATACCAGTCATTGCGGTCGACGATTTCGAGATCGGTAAATCCTGCCGTTGCCAGGGCCTGCTGATAAACTTCCGCCGTCGCTAATCCGAAATCGAGACCTTCTGCAGCCAGGTAGTCCTGCATCTCTGCTGACGGTTCGCCTTCGTACCCGGCGAGCCAGTCGCTGGCGGCAAACCAGCCGCCTGGTTTGAGTACGCGAAAAACATCCACTGCCAGCGCATGCTTGTCCGGGATGTGGATAATGGAATCCTTGCTGGTGACCGCGTCGAAGCTTGCGTCAGCGAACGCCAGCGGCCCCGGTGCGACGCAGATAAACTCCGTTTGCGATTCGACCCCATATTTTTCGGCCAGTTTCCGGCACTGATCGATCAGCGCCTGATCAATATCTATGCCGGTCACCATCGCTGCTCGATGTTGCCTGACCAGGTGAACGTCGATCCCGCCCAACCCGCAACCGATATCGAGGACCGCGAGACCGTCGAGCCTGATACCCTCGAGATACCTGTCCACCTCATCTATACCGCCCGGGGACATGAAACCTTCGCCCCAGATTGCTTCGAGTAAGGCCGTCAGCTTATCGTCATATTCCTGCGTTGCCGGATCATTCATTGCTACCAACCTCCCATACCGGTGTAACTATAAGGTTTAACCGCATCCGGTTAAAGCGGAACTTGCGCCGGCCCGTCTGCTGAAGCTAGTGGACGATGTACTGTAAAAATAAACCGATGATCGACGTGATATTTATCAAGGAAGGATTAATCGGCAGGGCGTCTAATAGATATAACGTAGCCGATCCCCCGATGTTTGGTTACTTCCCTGGTTCCATGACGAAAAATTGCAGCGGCTGGTTTTGCGATGAATCGACAGGTATCCTTGTTCGACTTATCTAAGGTCTGGTATGAAAGTAGAAGAAAATAAGCTAACCCGTGCGCATTCGCTCCCCGCGGATGAAATACCGCTTCAGCCCGCCTCGCTTGATATCTGGCGGCAGAAATACTGCCTCAAGGCTAAAGACGGAACTCCCGTTGACGAAAATGTCGCGGCCACCTGTGCTCGGGTAGCGCGCGCCCTGGCTGACCAGGAACAAACTGAGGCCCTGCGAGAACACTGGTATGAAAAGTTTTTATGGGCGTTGCAAAATGGTGCGATTCCGGGTGGACGAATCATTTCGAATGTCGGTGCTGAAGAATACAAACCCGCTACCTCGACCATCAACTGTACGGTTTCGGGCACTATCCGGGATTCCATGGACGATATTCTGGGCAAGCTCCATCAAGCGGGGCTGACGTTAAAAGCAGGCTGCGGGATCGGCTATGAATTTTCTACGCTACGCCCGAAAGGGGATTATGTCGCAGGCGCGGGTGCCCATACTTCGGGCCCGCTCTCGTTCATGGATATCTACGACAAGATGTGTTTCACGATATCTTCTGCCGGTGGACGCCGCGGTGCACAAATGGCCACCTTCGATATCAGTCATCCCGATGCCCTCGATTTGATCCGCGCCAAGCGAGAACCCGGGCGCCTGCGCCAGTTCAACCTGTCGCTACTGATCACCGAAGAATTCATGCAGGCGGTGGCAAACGATGATTTATGGCGCTTGATATTTCCGCTCAAAAAAAGCGAGTTGCAGGAAACGGGACTGAATCTTGAGGATACGGAAACAGTCGTCTGGCACGACTGGCCAGGCAGGGAAGATTACCTGGTAAACGAGCATGGCAAGGTCGCCTGCCGCATCCACAAGACTATTCCCGCACGACGCTTATGGGACGCCATCATGTCATCGACCTATGATTTTGCCGAGCCTGGCTTTATCCTGATTGATCGCGTGAACGAACTGAACAACAACTGGTTCTGCGAAAATATCCGCGCCACCAATCCCTGCGGTGAGCAACCTTTACCCGAGTATGGTGCCTGTTTGCTGGGTTCGATTAACCTGACCCGGTTCGTCGTCGATCCGTTCACTGACAGCGCCCGGTTTGACTGGGATAAATTCAGGGAGGTGGTGGCTGTCTTTACCCGCATGCTCGACAACGTTGTCGAAATTAACGGTCTGCCGCTGGTAAACCAGGTGAACGAGATTCTGCGCAAGCGCAGGCATGGTATGGGGTTTCTCGGGCTGGGCTCGACACTTGCCCTGTTGAAAATGAAATATGGTGAAGCAGAATCGCTGGTTTTCACCGAGACTGTCAGCCGTGAGCTGGCCATGACCGGTTGGCGAGTAGCGTTGGAGCTGGCGTATGAAAAGGGGCCTGCGCCAATCATGGATGAAATGTTTACCGTGACCCCCGATATGCTGCGAAAACGTCCTGAAATGGCAGTCGATGGCTTCAAAAAAGGGGACCGGGTAAAGGGAGCCATTCTGCACAGCCGCTACAGTCGCTACATGCAAAAAATCAGGCAGATCGATGCGGAGCTCGTTGCGCGACTGGAGACGACCGGTGCGCGGTTTACACATCACAGTTCGATTGCGCCAACTGGGACGATTGCGCTGTCGCTGGCGAATAATGCGAGCAACGGCATCGAGCCCAGTTTTGCGCATCACTATGCGCGCAACGTCATCCGTGCGGGCAAGAAGAGCAAGGAAAAGGTCGACGTCTTCTCTTATGAATTACTCGCCTACCGGCAGCTGATCAATTCCCAGGCAGTGCCGGAGGCGAAGATTCCGGAACAGCAATTACCCGATTACTTTATTTCGAGTGACGATGTTTCACCGCGACAACATGTGGACATACAGGCTGCTGCACAGCAATGGATAGACTCGTCAATTTCAAAAACAGCCAACGTGCCGACTGATTATCCCTATGAAGATTTCAAGGATATTTATCGCTATGCGCACGAACAGGGTTTGAAGGGCTGTACCACGTTTCGCTTTAATCCCGAGGCGTTCCAGGGCGTACTCGTCAAGGAAAAGGATCTGCAAAATACAACCTATCGCTTCGTGCTTGAGAATGATGAAGTCATCGAGGCAAAAGGCAACGAAGAAATCGAGTACGATGGTGAAATTCATACCGCGGCAAATCTGTATGACGCGCTTAAGGAAGGATACTATGGCAAGTTGTAAGCGGGAGGTTAAGCATGGCGCGAAAAATTGATAAGAAAATCAGCAAAGCTTTTGTCGTTGATCCAGACGAAGATTCAAGCCAAGCTGCCGAACTGCTGTCTGCTGAAAGTCTCGACAATGTCGTCCATATGCATGAAAAGCTGCAACGCCCACCTGTGCTAAGTGGTTCGACCTACAAGATCAAAACGCCCCTGTCTGAACACGCGCTCTACGTCACCTTCAATGACATCGTCCTGAATCCGGGTACCGAACATGAGCTGCGTCGTCCTTTCGAGATGTTCATAAACTCCAAGAACATGGATCACTTTCAATGGATTGTCGCGTTGACGCGGATTGCCTCAGCCGTATTTCGCAAGGGTGGCGATGTCACCTTCCTGGTCGAAGAATTGCGTTCCGTATTTGATCCGCAAGGTGGTTATTTTAAAAAAGGGGGCAAATTCATGCCTTCCCTGGTCGCCGAAATCGGCGATGTGCTGGAGAACCATTTGTGCGAGATAGGTATCCTCAAACCTGCGACACTCGATGAACATCAGGAAAATTTCATTAAGAGTAAAGCGGAGGAACTTAATCAACAAACCGCCGACCCGAATGAGCAAACGGATGACTTTCCGGAAGGCACAACGCTGTGCAAAAAGTGCCTGACCCGGGCCATGATTATGCTGGACGGTTGTCTGACCTGCCTGAATTGTGGCGAATCAAAATGTAGTTGAGTAGTGACTTCCCCTGATAATCTTCACTGACCCGATATGCACGGGTTTATTCGATAACAACCAGTTTCCGCGGCGCGGTCACCGGCAGCGGTGCTGAATCATGCTTGAACAGGAGGCTGCAGATATAGTATTTAATGCCCAACATACACGGGCTGAAATACCGCCTTTCCAGGTTGACACAGCTGCCGGGTTCGAATGCCATGGTGGTGTCTGTGTCGGTCATTTCGTAGACTAAACAGCTATAAAATAGCGGTCGCCAGAGGAGAATCAAATTGAAACCAGTACTAGTAGTTCAGGGCGCGAAAGACGTTGACGAGGTGCCACGCCTTGGCGAATTGAGCGATCAGGCGGAATTACGTTTTGCCACCAACTCCGACGAACTGCGTGACGCGCTGCCTGGTGCCGAGGTGATGTTGGGCTGGAGCTTTCGCGATGCCAGTCTGCCTGCGGCCTGGGATGTCGCCACTGATTTACGCTGGATTCACTGGGCGGGTGCAGGGGTAGACGCCGCCGTGTTTCCGCAACTGTCCGCAAGCGATGTGCAGTTGACCAATGCGCAGGGCGTGTTCGATGTACCGATGGCGGAATGGGTGCTCGGCATGATTATCTGCTTCGCCAAGAATGTGCCGCAGACGCTGGCCAGCCAGTCCCGCAGTGAATGGCAGTACCGACTCTCCGAGCTCGTTGCCGGCAAGCGCGCGCTGGTGGTCGGGGTTGGTTCGATAGGACGGGCGGTGGGCCGCCTGTTGTCTGCGGCGGGGATGAAGGTAGAAGCGGTTGGCCGCAGCGCACGCGACAACCATCCCGATTTCGGCCATGTATACGCGGTGGCTGAGCTGCATGCGCGCTTGCCGCTTGCCGACTATGTCGTGCTGATCACGCCGTTAACGGAGCAAACCCGTAATCTGTTCGCGGCAGCGGAGTTTGACGCGATGGCGTCACATGCCCGTTTCATCAATATCGGCAGGGGTGCGCTGGTAGTCGAAGACGATCTGCTTGCTGCGCTGCACGACGGTCAGATCGCGGGCGCGGCACTCGACGTTTTTGTCGAGGAACCCCTACCGCCGCAAAGCCCCTTCTGGCAGGCGCCTAATTGCCTGGTATCACCGCACATGTCAGGTGATTACGTCGAATACGAGCAGACCATGGCGGATCAGTTCATGCTTAATTGGGAGCGCTACCTGGCGGGTGAGCCGCTGGTTAACCTGGTCGACAAAAATCTGGGTTTCGTGCCGAGTTCCAGCTGAGTGTATCCGGTGGATATAGTGGATGTAGCCGAAATGATAGCGGCCTCCCGGTTGCTGGCGAGTTAACCAGACACTGCAATTTGCACCGCTTCGTCCAACTGATATATCCTTGGCTCCAATAAAGGACCCGCCAGGTCCAAATACAAGAGCAAGTATCAATCCCGAAGAGGAGGAGTAGTAAAGTGAAATCCAAAGATGACAAGCAGATAGACCTGTCGAAAGGTATCAGCGACCTCGAGGTGGCTGACAAGATCAAAGATATTCAGCACTCGTTCGAAACCGGACAGGTAACCCGGCGCAGCTTCATGACCGGGGCCCTGGCGATGGGCGTATCGCTGACCGCGGCATCCGCCCTTCTCAACAAGGTAGAAGCCGCGACTCCGAAGAAGGGTGGGCGCCTGCGCGTCGGCCTGACCGGTGGTGCGACCACCGATACCATGGACCCCGGCCAGATCCTTGACCTGTACATGATCCATCTGCAATTCGGGCAGTTGCGCAACAGCCTGACCGAGGTTGCCGCCAACGGTGAACTGACGCCGGAACTGGCAGAAAGCTGGGAAGCCAGCCCGGACGCCAAGAGTTGGCATTTCAAGATTCGCAAGGGTGTCGAGTTCCACAACGGCAAGAGCCTGACCTCCGAGGACGTGGTTGCTTCGATCAACCATCATCTCGGCGAAGACTCGAAGTCGGCCGCCAAGGGCATCATGTCCGGTGTGGTTTCGGTCAAGGCCGACGGCAAACATGCTGTAACCATTGATCTCAACGGCGGCGACGCGGATTTTCCGTTCCTGCTGACCGATTACCATATGAACATCTGCCCGGCCAATAGTGACGGCACGATCGACTGGGCATCCGGGATCGGTACCGGCGGGTACGTGTTGAAACAGCATGATGCGGGAGTGCGTTCATTCACTACCCGCAATCCGAATTACTGGAAAGAGGGCTTTGCGCATTTCGATGAGGTTGAAATCACGCAGATCGCCGATGCAACCGCGCGCAGCCAGGCATTGCAGGGTGGTCAACTCGACGTGATCAACAACGTGCCAACCCAGACCGTGCACCTGATGAAGCGGGTACCGGGAATCGTGATCGAGGCGACTACCGGCAACAAGCAGATAACGCTGCCGATGCGCACCGATACCGCGCCTTTCGACAATAACGATGTGCGTACCGCGGTTAAATATATCGTCGATCGCGAAGAATGGTTGCAGAAGATCGTACACGGTTACGGCCAGCTGGGTAATGACAGTCCTGTCGGCCCGGCCAATATCTATCGCGCCACCGAGGCCGAGTTACCGCAGCGCCAGTACGATCCGGACAAGGCGAAGTTCCATCTGAAAAAGGCGGGTTTAAGCAAGCTCGACATCGATTTTCATGCCGCCGAAACCTGATTTGGCGGCGCCCTCGATGCCGGGCAGTTGATGTCCGCTACGGCACGCAAAGCCGGTATCAACATCAATGTCGTGCGCGAACCGGATGATGGTTACTGGAGTAACGTATGGATGAAGAAAGCCTTCTCCGCCTGTTACTGGAGCGGCCGCGCCACCGAAAACTGGATCTTTTCGCAAATCTATGCGGCGGATGCGAGCTGGAACGACACCTACTGGAAGCACGACAAGTTCAACAAGCTGCTAGTGTTGGCGCGCGCTGAACTCGATCCGAACAAGCGCCGCGTACTCTACGTCGAGATGCAGCAAATTGTGCACAATGAAGGCGGCGTCTGCCTGCCGTTGTTCCGCAGCGATGTCATGGCCTATAACAAGCGCCTGCACGTGCCTGATGTGATCGGTAATAACTGGGAGCTTGACGGCGCCAAGAATGCCGAGCGCTGGTGGTTTGCCTGAGGTAGCGGTAAGTTAGACGGATAAGCAAAAGGGGTAGCAAAGCTACCCCTTTTTGTTAACTGCGGGAATAAGCGGGAATTTCAGTTCCGGTAGCTGTCCGGAAGCTCGTAGCTGTCACCCAGGAACTCGCCGAACACTTCGGCGACCTGGGGATGATTGACCGGCTCGCCGGTTTCATCGACCAGTAAATTCTGCTCTGATACGTAGGCTTCATAAGCGTTGGATTCGTTTTCCGCCAGCAGGTGATAAAACGGCTGGTTTTTGCTGGGGCGAACTTCTTCCGGAATCGATTGCCACCATTCCTCGGTGTTACTGAACTCCGGATCGACATCGACAATAACGCCACGAAACTCGTAAACACGGTGGCGTACCACCTGTCCTATCGAAAATTGTGTATTGGTTATGCTCATAGCGACAATATGTATGCAAAATCAATAATATCAACAAGTGTAGACGTCTTGCGCCAAATTATCTCATTCAATTGTTTTTTCAGTTTAGGCCGATTTTGCGCCTGGCCTCATCGGGGCCTAGTACGCGCGCGCCCATGCGCTCGATAATTTCAACCGCGCGCGTGACCAGCATGCCGTTACTGGCGAGTACTCCGCGATCGAGATAAATGTTATCTTCCAGGCCAACGCGAACGTTTCCACCCAGCAGCACCGCTTGCGCCACCATTGGCATTTGCATGCGGGAAATGCCGAAGCCGGCCCAGATTGCATCCGCGGGCAGCGCCTGTTTCATCGCCGACATTGTTTCGGTATCGGCGCCAGCTCCCCAGGGAATGCCCAGGCAGATCTGAAGCATTGGCGGCGCGTCGATCAAGCCATCTTCGATCAGGCTGCGCGCGAGTCGAATCTGCCCCAGGTCAAAGACTTCCAGTTCGGGTTTGACACCGAGGTCGCGGGTAATCTCCGCCATGGTGCGCAGGTAAGGAGCAGTATTGATGTAAGTGTAGTTGCCGCCGAAATTCATTGTGCCGCAATCGAGGCTGCAGATATCGGGTTTGCATTCAACAACATGTGCCAACCGTGCCTCGGGACCGATCATGTCGGTTCCGGGCCCCGGTAACGATGGATCTTCCTCGCTCGGCACCCAGTCGCCACCCATGCCGGCGGTCAGGTTGATAATCATGTCGACCCCGCTGTCACGGATCATATCCACCGCTTCGCGGAACAAGGCCGGATCACGCGATCCCTGGCCGGTTTCCGGATCACGCACATGCACGTGAACCACGGCCGCGCCCGCCCGGGCCGCCTCGATTGCCGCATCGGCAACCTGCCGCGGAGTTATTGGTACCAGATTGCTGCGGCTGGTGGTGTCGCCGGCGCCGGTTACGGCGCAGGTGATGATGACATCGTTGTTCATTTGGATTGTTCCTCGCTAATTTGCTTTTTACTGATTTTTTCCGCGACGCTTCATTTTCGCGATTTCGACCAGTCCGTCATTCATTTTCCTGCTCAGGCTGGCAAAGTCCTGTCCCGCAGTCATTTCCACGCAGCCATCCACCATTGCGTTACGCAGGTCATCGGTTAGTTCGGGTGCCTCCAGCCGGGTCCACGGCAATTTCAAAGCCGGCCCGAACTGATCCAGGCAATAAGTCATACCGCCCTCGCCACCGCCGACATGAAAGATTTCGCAGGGACCCATCAGGGCCCAGCGTGGGCCCGGTCCGTTAACCACCGCCTGATCAATCTGTTCTACGGTGGCCTCGCCATTGGCAACCATGTGCAGGGCTTCCCGCCAGATCGCTTCCTGCAAGCGGGTGGCGATGAAGCCGGGTATTTCTTTTTTCATCACCAGCGGTGCCTTGCCGGCAATTTTATAGAACTGCTCGGTCCATGCGACGGTATGCGCACTGGTCTTTTCACCGCCGATCATTTCTACCAGGGGCAGCAAATACGGCGGATTGAACGGATGTGCGACCACGGTACGTTCGGGGGTCGCGCAGGCCGCCTGAATATCGGTCATCGAAAGTCCTGATGTGCTCGACGCGATGACCACGTCGGCGTCTACGCTATCACCCAGGGTTTTGTACAGGGACTGTTTCAGCGGCAGCACTTCGGGAATGCTCTCCTGGATAAACTCGGCCTTTTCGGTGGCTTCGGCCAGATCGGTTGTCCAGTCGAAATTATCCATCGAAGCGCCGGCGGCGAGACCGATTGACTCGAGACTGGTCCATGCGGTTTCGAGCAGGCGCATCAGCCCATCGTACTCGGCCGCGTCATGCAGGTAACTGGTAACCTGGCACCCCTGGGCGAGAAAGTGGGCTGCCCAGCCGCCGCCAATGGGTCCGGCGCCGATACAGGTAATACGGCGGACGGCGTCGGGGGTCTGGTTCAGCATGACTAGCTACCCTTGAACTTGGCGTCGCGCTTTTCGACGAAGGCCTTGACGCCTTCACCGGCATCGTCCGATGACAGCATCGCCTTGTAGGTCGGCAGATCGTCATAGCGCATTTTGTGAAATGCCTGTTCGGTGGGCTGGCATTCGATCGCGCGCAGGACTTCCTTGATCGATTGTAACGCCAGCGGAGCGACCTGCGCCATTTGTGCGGCCCATTCGCGCGCTGCAGTCATCAGTTCAGCAGCGGGGACGACCTTGTTGATCAACCCGTAATGCATCGCCTCGGTGGCACTCATGCGGCGGCCCAGGTAGAGCATTTCGAGGGCGATATTGTAGGGCAGACGTCTGGGTAAACGCTGCACCGCCCCGGCATCGGGGATCAGGCCCAGCGGCAGTTCGGGTAGCGCAAACTCGACATGATCGGCGGCAATGATCAGGTCGCAAGCGAGCGCGATTTCGAAGCCGCCGCCGATGGTAAGCCCATTCAGGGCGGCGATGACCGGCTTGTTCAGATTCCACATTTCGGTGATACCGGCAAACCCGCCCAGTTCGGGGTCTTCGGCTTCCCACCAGTTCTCCAGCGGAGTATCACCGCTATCCAGTGCCTTTAGATCCCATCCGGCACAGAAAATTTTCTCACCGGCTCCGCTAATAATCGCAACCTTTAGCTCCGGATTGTCGCGAAAATAGACCAGCGCCTCACCGAGCTTGCGACTGGTGGGTAAATCGATGGCGTTGGCTTTTGGTCGATCGATGGTGATCAACATCACCGTATTTTCGATATCTACCCGTACTTCACTATCACCTGGAATCATCATAATCTCCCCATCAGGTTGCCGTTGCTGGATCCGCGCAGTTTAGTAGACTCGCCTAACAAATGGTATATGATTGCAGGCGTTTGATAGTCTATCGGGTCCAGCGCTTATGAACTACAGTCTGACCGCCGAGCAGGACATGATTGTCCGTTCGCTTGCGCGCCTTTCGCGAACAGGAACTCGAACCACACGAGGCCGAAGTGGATCGCACTGGCGAAGTGCCCGAAGAACTCGGCCGGCAGATCAAACAGAAAGCCCTGGAAATGGGATTTTACGCGCCCAACCTGCCTGAAGATATCGGTGGTGGCGGCCTCGATTACAAAACCCTGGCATTATTCGAACGCGAGCTGGGTAAAACCAGTTACGGCTTGCATGGCTATATTCATCGACCATCCGAGATTTTACTGGCCTGCGCCGATGAGCAGATCGAAAAGTATTTAATGCCCTGTGTGACGGGTGAAAAGAAAGAGGTTTTCGCGCTGACCGAACCCGGAGCCGGGTCGGATATCATGTCGATGGCTACTACCGCGAAGCGCGACGGCGAAGATTTCATTATTAACGGATCCAAGCACTTTATCAGCAGCCCGGTCATCCCGGATTTCGCGATATTGTTTGCGTGGACCGGGGTGCAACAGAGCAAACGTGGCGAGCGCAAACTGGTAACCGCATTTTTGATCGATCGGGGTACCCCGGGATTTGCAATCGAGCGTGGCCCACGCTGTGCGGCGCAGCGCGCCTACCACACCTGGCAACTTTCGTTTAACCAGTGCCGGCTGCATCAGAGCCAGATCCTCGGTAACGAGGGACAGGGCTTCGAACTTGCCGACAAGTGGCTGAAGATGGGGCGGGTCTGGGTCGCCGCTGCGGCCTGCGGCAAGATGGAGCGCCTGCTCGAAATGGCCACCAAATATGCGACAGAGCGTAAGCAATTCGGCCAGCCGATCGGTAAATTCCAGGGGACTTCGTTCAAGCTTGCAGACATGGCGACCGATTTACAGGCGGCTGACCTGCTGGTGATGTTTGCTGCTGACAAGGCAGACCAGGGCATCATGGAACCCGATGATGCGGCCAAGGCAAAGTTATTTGCCTCCGAAGCGGTTGGGCGCGTTGCCGATAGCACGATCCAGATTTTCGGAGGTATGGGATTGATGGAAGAATTGCCCATCGAGCGCCTGTGGCGCGATGCCCGTCTCGATCGAATCTGGGACGGCACTTCGGAAATTCAACGCCACATTATTTCACGTTCCCTGCTGCGTCAGCATGAATCCTGATGTCAGGGCTGTCCGAGAATCTGCGCCGACTACTATCGCCAAAACACATTGCCTTTATCGGCGGTAGCGATGCCGATTTCAGTGCCCGCCAGTGCGCGCAACAGTTCGATGGTCCGGTATGGGGCGTCAATCCGAATCGCGAAACCTTAGGCGGGGTGCCCTGCTATAGCAGTGTCGAGGATCTTCCCCAGGCCCCCGACGCGGTTTTCCTTGCGACCCCGCGCGCCGCTGCAACCGAAACCATAAGACAGCTCAACCAGATGGGTGCCGGGGGTGTCGCCTGTTTTACCGCGGGTTACGGTGAGTTGGGCATGGCCGGTCAACGTGCCGAAGCCGAACTGGTCGACGCTGCCGGGGCGATGGCACTGGTGGGTCCTAACTGTTATGGCCTGGTTAACTTCACCAACGGTGCGGTGTTGTGGCCATTTGGTGCGGGCAATCATCGTTGCCACAAAGGCGTTGCACTGGTGATGCAAAGCGGCATGCTGCCGGCCAACATGATCATGAACGATCGTTCGGTGCCGATCTCACTGGTCATTTCAGCCGGCAACCAGGCCGTACTGACGATCGAAGATTATATCGATGTGTTGCTGGACGATCCCGCAGTGACCGCAATCGGTTTGTATATCGAGGGCATCAAGAATATCCAGAAGTTTGCCGACGCTGCGATTAAGGCAATCAACGCGAACAAGCCTGTCGTCGTGCTCAAAGTTGGCACGTCTAGTCTCGGATCACAAATCTCGGTTAGCCATACCGGTTCGCTGTCGGGTACCGACGAGGCTTTCCAGGCCATGTTCGACCAGCTCGGCATGATCCGCGTCAAGTCGCCGGTGGAAATGATGGAAACGCTGAAGTTTCTGTCGGTTTCGGGTGCGCCCAAAGGGCGTAGGCTGGCTGCTTTTACCTGCTCGGGCGGTGATGCCGCGCTGGTGGCCGATTACAGCGAAAAGGTCGGGCTCGAACTGGCTCAGCCCTCGGTTGCAACCAGCGAGAAACTGACCGAATTACTGCCCGATATCGCTACAGTGTCAAATCCACTCGACTACACCACGCCGCTGTGGGGGAGCACGGAGACCATGCCGAGGGTGTTTCAAACCATGGTCGACGACGGTTACGATGCCGCGGTTGCGATCCAGGATTTTCCGCCTGCGCATATCCACGCGGATAACACCCTCTATCGCAATGATGCGAAATCTTTCATCAAGGCCTGCAGCGCACTCGGGATTCCGGGTGCTGTGTGCAGCGACCTGCCTGAGAATATCGATCGAGAAACGCGCGAGATACTGATCGACGGCGGCGTAACGCCTTTGCAGGGCCTCGATGCGGGGCTGGATGCAATCGCCAACGCCAGCCGCTACGGCATGATACGCGAGCGTCTACTGTTGACAGCCGGTCAACTCGAGTTCTGCATGATAACAACACCTGCCGACGATTCCAGCACCCGGGTTGTAGATGAGTGGCAGGGCAAGCAGAGATTGATCGATGCTGATATCGATGTTCCGGGCGGACAGCTTATCGATGCCGACGCCAGCGACGAGCTGCTCGAGAGTCTGAGTTATCCAGTGGTGCTTAAAGCGGTGTCCGCGGATTTACCGCACAAGTCAGAGGCAGGTGCGGTCAGCATCAATTTGCAAAATGCGCAACAACTGCGCAGCGCCATCAGCTCGATGCGAAAGTCGATAACGCAAACATGGCCTGACCTGGAAATCGAAAAACTGCTGGTTGAATCGATGGTCGAGGATGTCGTCGCCGAACTGATGGTCGGAATTAATACCGATCCACAGTTCGGACAGCTGCTGGTCATTGCTAGCGGCGGCGTGCTGGTCGAGTTGACTCGTGACGCGAAAACATTATTACTACCCACCGACATCGTACAGATTCGAGCTGCTCTGCAAGAGCTGAAATGCTTTGAACTGCTGCAGGGGTTTCGTGGCGGGAAAGGGGTGGATATCGAGATGGTTGTCGACAGCATTCATGCGTTGGCCAGGTTTGCGGAAGCGCATCAGGCCACGTTGCTGGAGATGGATATCAATCCATTAATGGTGACGCCGAGAAAATGCGTTGCCGCCGACATCATGCTACGCGAGACTTTGTGTTGATTCAGCGTCGTTTTTGCTGACATGCCGGATCTGCAACAGAATATTCGGTTGTACCCCTGGTTTCGGGCCGCGTCTGACGGTCACGCGTGGATCACCGTGTTTTTCATCTACATGAGCCAGAGCCTGCCGCTGGACCAGGTAATCGAGCTGTCGGCGATTTACTATCTTTCCGTTTTTGTGCTGGAGGTTCCGTCGGGCTATTTTTCTGATCGTATCGGCCGGCGCACGACCTTGTTGCTGGCTGCCGGATCGCTGATCGGATCTTATTGCTGTTTCATTATCGGCGGCAATTTCTGGTGGTTTGCGGCCGGACAGTTTTTACTCGCCAGCGGAATCGCCATGCAGTCGGGTACCGATACGGCCTTCCTCTACGATTCATTAAAAACGCTTGGGCGCGAGGCCGAGTATGCACAGCGTGAAGCCGATGCCGAACAATGGGGCATGGTCATGCTCGCCATCGCGACCTTGTCCGGCGGCGCGCTGGGCCTTATCGACCTGCGCCTGGCCTACGTGTTTTCACTCTGCAGTGCCGTCACCATGGGAATTCTGGCCTGGCGCTTCATCGAGCCCGTGCATGCTGCCGACACCGTGAGCCTGCCGCAGGGTTTTGTCTCGGTTGTGCTGAGTTGCGTTGCGCGTTTGCGCGACCCGGTGCTGGGATGGATTTTTGCTATTGTCATCGTGCTCTATGCGATGGCGCATATCGTCTACGAGTTTTACCAGCCCTATATCAGCCTGTTGCAGTTGCCGCTGCTGGAGGCTTCCGCTTATGCGCCGCTGATATCCGGCGTGGTTATCTCGATTTCGATGTTCAGTGGCGCGGTCGGCGCCAGGGCCAGCGTTGCCTGGCAGGCCAGGCTGGGGCTGATTGGGTTACTGGCGCTGGCGATGTTTATTCAGCTGGGTATCGTCGCGGCAATGGCGATAGCGATCAGCCCGATGGTACTGATGCTGGTCAGCGCGCGGAATTTCCCGATGTCGCTGGTGGTCGCTCCGGTAAGATCCGCCATAGCTCCGCGCATAAGCCGTGAACAGCGCGCAACTTACCTGTCGCTGCAGGGATTGTCCGAAAGATTGTTTTTTGCCCTGTTATTGCTCGTTCTGGCATCGGGGATCGAGCAGGGTGTGCCCGTAAACGAGCCTACCCTGTTGCGAATTCTGAGCTTGACCCTGGGGGTAGGGGTGGCCAGTGCGCTGTTGTTGTTTGCATTCAGCGGAAGAGCCACGCGGGAACTTCGCGACAGCCAGGCCGCGGCATGACGCGCATTGCCGTCATTGGTGCCGGTATCACCGGTCTCACGCTGGCGCAGGAGCTGGCTCCGCTGGCCGAGGTCGAGGTATTCGAGAAATCGCGCGGTTTCGGTGGGCGCATGGCCACGCGCCGGGCCGAGCCTTATCAATTCGATCACGGTGCGCAGTTTTTTACCGCGAAAGCGGAAGCGTTCAAGGCGTTCTTGCAACCCTACATCGAGCAAGGCCATGTCGCGCGCTGGGATGCGAATTTTGTCGAAATCGATGCGGGCAGTATCGTCAGTCGGCGCTGCTGGGCAGATGGTCCGGCGCATTATGTCGCGACGCCCTGCATGAATGCGCTGGCCAGACAAATGGCGCCAGGGCTCGATATCAGGCTTGCAACCCGCGTCACCCGCGTGGTCGGCAACGTCGCGGATGGCTGGCAATTGCTGGACCGTCAGCACACCGTTCTGGGGCGCTACGACTGGGTGATCATCGCGATTCCGGCCCGGCAGGCTGCCGGGCTGCTACCTGCTTCCAGCCGGCTGCACGCGCCTGTTGAGCAGAAAGATATGCTTGGCTGTTACTCGCTGATGCTCGGATTCAGGCAGGAACTGCCGCTCGACTGGCAGGCGGCTTTCGTTAGCGGCGCCGATATCAGCTGGATTTCCAACGATAGCAGCAAACCGGGGCGTCCCGATAACTACAGCCTGCTGGTGCATTCGACCAACCTGTGGGCCGAAAACAATATCGATGCCGATGACGAGTGGGTGACAACCCGGTTATGCGCGGAGCTAGGACGCGTCATTGATCGCGATATCTCCGCGGCCGAGCATGTCGCTCTGCATCGCTGGCGCTATGCCAATATCGGCAGGCAAGCGGGCGAGGGGTTCCTGCTGGATTGCGACAATCGGCTCGCTGCGGCCGGTGACTGGTGCATCCACGGCCGTGTCGAGTCGGCATATCTGAGCGGATTGCGGTTGGCGAAACGCTTGCAGCTGGAACTCTAAAACGGCCGGGTCCCGGTACTACATCGGGTTTGCAGAAGTGTCCACCAGTGACGCTGTTTGCGCTCAGTCAGCGTCAGGAAGTTTATAGGCCTCCAGTTCGATTGATTCCAGGCGCATGGCTTGCATGACCAATTGCCCCTGGTAACGACGGTCGCCGGTTGACGAAAACTCGAACTGGTAGGTTCTACGAAAAGCGATTCGACCGTCACTGCCGCGTATCGGTCGAATCGAAGTGATCACCATGCTCTGGTCGAGCAACTGTAAACCCAGTTGCCGACAATGTGCCGCGGCAAGTTCGCGCGCCCTGCCTTTGAACAGTCCACTCTGCCACCAGTAAACGGCAATCACCCCTGCCAGGATCAACAACAACAGTTTCGCCAGGCTGAACATTATTTAGTGGTTTATCGCGGTTCCAGTAAAGGGTCTGGCTGACAGATCCCCGGCGATCCTGTCAGCACAGGTTACCGTGGACTCGAATCAATCGCCTGGATAATTGATTTCATGTTATGCGCTGCGCTATCGCTGCCTTCGTCGCGCTGCCACTCGATGTACTGTGAGCAAAAGGCCGCGACTTCCGCTTTGCCTGCGAGGGCGTTCAGATCATCGGCAGTACGCACGCCAAAGCCCACCGCCAGCGGTAAATCGGTGTATTTGCGGATCTCAGCGATATAATTCTGGAATTTCTCTCCCCATTGTGTCTCGTGGCCAGTAACTCCCATGCGTGAAACAACGTAAATCATACCGCGCGACGCGCTGGTTATTTTTTCGATCCGCTCCGGCGCGGTATTGGGTGTGACCATCAGGATCGGTGACAGACCAAGGGCGTCGAGCGTAGGTAACCAGGGTTCAATTTCTTCGACCGGCCAGTCAGGCACGATCATGCCCTTGATACCGGCCGCCGCGGCCTGTTCGAACAATTCCTGCAAGCCAAAGCGATATAACGGGTTCAGGTAGCTCATCAGGACGAAAGTCACTTCAGGGTGACGCGCGCTCACACGGGACGCAAGATCCAGTGTCGCCTGTACCGAGCCCCCATGTTTCAGGGCTTCGTAGCAGGCGTTGACCAGGGTGTGGCCATCGGCAACCGGATCGCTGAATGGCACCTGCAACTCGATCAACCTGACGCCAGCATCGGCCAGCCCGGCTATCGCCTTTTCGTTTTCTTCGAGGCTGGGGAAACCCACCACCGCGTGGGACATGATTTGCAAATTTTCATACTGTGCAGGAAACATGATTAATGCCCTCTCTTTTGTGCCAGCAACTCGGTCGAGCGCGTGGCTTCGCGCTGCAGGAACTCGGTCCACTCGCGTTGCGGAAAGGCGCGCGCAATGTTGAAAATATCCTTGTCGCCACGACCGCTCAGGTTGATAACGACGTTTTGCTCCGGGCGCATCTGGCGGGCACGCTTGAAACCACCCGCGAGTCCATGCGCCGATTCCAGTGCCGGGATGATACCTTCGGTTTTCATCAGCAGGCTGAACGCCTCGGTGACTTCGTCGTCGGTAGCCGATTCGGCAGTCACGCGCCCCTGTTGCGACAGATGTGCGAGGATCGGCGAAACGCCGACATAATCGAGCCCGGCCGCAATACTGTGAGTATCGCCGAGCTGACCGTCGTCATTTTGCAGGAACAGGGTTTTGTAGCCCTGCGCGATGCCGGTTTCACCGGTATTCTGCGACAGGCGCACCGAATGTTGGCCATCATCAAGGCTTACGCCACCGGCTTCAACGCCGATCAGGCCGACTTCAGGATTCTCCAGGAATGCCGCGAAAGCTCCCATTGCGTTCGATCCACCACCGACGCAGGCGACGACCTCGTCGGGAAGACCTCCCATTTGCTGCATCGACTGTTGTTTGATCTCGTCACTGATTACGCTCTGGAAATATGAAACCAGTTCCGGGAAGGGGGCCGGTCCGCAGGCGGTGCCGAGCACGTAATGGGTTGTTTCCACCGATGCGGCCCAGTCGCGCAGCGCCTCGTCGAGCGCCTCCTTAAGGGTTTGTGCACCGGTAGTCACGCCAACCACGTTGGAACCGAGCTGACGCATCCAGAAGACGTTGGAATATTGCCGTTCTATGTCCTCGGCACCCATGTAGATTGTTGCCTCGAGACCGAGCCGCGCCGCCATGATCGCAGTCGCGAGCCCGTGTTGGCCGGCCCCGGTTTCGGCGATGACGCGCTGCTTGCCCATGCGCTGCACCAGCAGGCCCTGACCGAGAACGTTGTTGATCTTATGTGCGCCCGAGTGATTGAGATCCTCGCGTTTGAGCCAGATTTGCGCTCCGCCGAGCTGTTTAGACAGGCGTCGCAGCGGGGTCAACGGTGTCGGTCGACCGCTGAATTCCTGCGTCAGGGTCACGTATTCCTGCCAGAATGCGGGATCGTCGCGTAAGCCGAAGAACAAATCCTCGAGCTCGGTCAGCGCGGGTAACAGGATTTCGGGGACGAAACGTCCGCCGAACTCCCCAAAATAACCATTTTCACTGCGAATCATTGTGGCCTCCGGTCACTCTGTTGTACAGAATGGATGACATAAACTAAACGGTTTAGTATAGTTTGCATAAATCTTGACGATAATCAACCCTGCCATGGCGCAAAGATCCAAAAAAGAATACATCGCGGCGACCGCGTTACCCCTTTTCCTGGAAAATGGATTCAAGGGCACATCGATCGATATGGTGGTCAAATTGTCCGGAGTGTCGAAACCGACGGTTTACAATCATTATCCCGATAAAGCGGCATTGCTGGAGGCCGTTCTGTCGCTATGGATAGACAATAACAAGCCTTTAATCACGCCGGTCAGAGACCTGGACGAACTCGATGAGTTGGTGCGCCAGCACTGGTTTACCGACGAAGCAATAAGGTTTTACGCGCTGGTTATCGGAGAGGGCTGGCGGTTTCCGCAGGCGAAGCGGCTTTTCTGGGAGCAGTTTGACCGTTTGTGGCGCAAGGCGCTCACCTACGTATCCGATCACTCATCCGGTCTCGAGCAGGCATCCATCGACCAGCGTCTGGATCACCAGCTACTGAACCGGTTGAAATTGTTGTGAACCGTATTAGATTCCAACGCATTCAGGGATGGAACTTTTTGCGGCTGAATCAACCGAATAGCAGAAGCAATCATTGCCCGGGAATATAATCGATGTCTAAATCTATACTTGGACTTCTAGCGCTACTGTTTTTGCAACCTGTCTTCGCCGGCGAAGCGCCTGTATTTGCAACCAATGATGGCGCTATCCGCGGATATGATCCGGTTGCCTATTTCACGGTTGGTGAGCCGATCATGGGCAGCGATCAGTTCACGACCCGATGGCAGGGAGCGACCTATAAGTTTGCCAGTGCCGCCAACCTGGAACTTTTCAAGGCGGAGCCAGCTGCCTATGCGCCGCAGTACGGCGGTTACTGTGCCTACGCGGTAGCCAAAGGCGCAACCGCGGGAACCGTCCCTGAAGCCTGGACCATTGTCGATGGTAAGTTGTACCTCAATTACAGTCTGGCTGTGCAGCAGCGCTGGCGTAAAGATGTTCCGGGTCACATCCGCATGGCTGATCGGAACTGGCCAGCGGTGCTTGACTAGAAAGGCCTGGAGCGATTGTCAATCCAGCAGGTAATACTCGCCCAGGATAGCTTTCAGGCTGCCGTCAGCTTTCATCGATCTGATGACCGGGTCGATTTTTTTCAGAAACGCCTCGGATGCAGCGCCCGGATGGCAGACTATTCTTTCATCGACCGCGTATATCGGGTCGGCATCCTCGTAGTTGAGCCTGTCTCGGTAAGCGATCAAGTCTCCGACCGAGCCTAGTATCGCTTCGACCTTGCCTGCCTTGAGCAACTCCAGTCCCTCGTCATGCGAATTCACGTAGCGAACCGTCAACGACGATGCCGAGTACCCATAAGCAGCCAGGTCTGCCGTGGGTAGAGCGGCAATGCGGCGCCCTCGTATTTGCTTGAAGGAGGTAATCATGGCGGTGCCACGCAGTGTCGCGATTACAATCTTGAAACGGTTGATCGCTTCACCGGTAGCGATCAGTTTGTAACGCAGTACATCGACCGCAAGTTCGAGGGAAACCGGGTAACAGGCGTGTTTATTCTTATCGAACTTTACCGTTGCCCGGGACAAGGGGAAATTCACCAGCCTGGCCGATTGGCCGCTGCGTTTGAGAATTTCACGCATTAGTTGCTGGTAGTTTCCACTGCCATCATTTTGATAGTAGCGGGGGATCTCGGGTATTATTATGATCCGCTCAGCGGCGTAGCAGGGCAGCGCTACCATTATCATTATTATGGCCAGGGTCGATTTCACTGCGTAAGCCTTGTGTAAAAAAAGGAATGTAACGAAGTAATGGCGCAAAAGATATCCCTAATTAATCCCCGCTTGCTTGATTCAATAGCGGAGCGCATATTTTTCCGATCATCGATAAACCATGCAGGAATAATTTCCTGTATCGCGGTTAAACTCCCCTGATGAAACAATCCTCCAGGGTACGTAGCAAACTCGACATGGACGACGAGCGGGTCACTATTCCCGTGCCTGAAATAGTCTCGCTGGTGAGCGATATATTCGAAAACATGGGTTGCAGTGCCGGGATCGCGCGTGAGATTGCCGAGCATCTGGCGGACGCCAATCTATGCGGTATGGAGTCGCACGGGTTGATGCGTACGCTGCAGTACGCCGAGCAGTTTGAGTCGGGCTATATGCGCGCGGATGTCGAGCCTGAAATCAAATACACCGAACGTGGCGCGACGATTGTCGACGGTAACGGCGGTATCGGTATTCCGGCGATGCGTCTGGCGATTGATGAAGCTTGCCGGATCGCGAAGCAGCGAGGCATGTCGGCTATCGCGATTCGAAATGTCGGCCATACCGGCAGACTCGGAGCTTTTACCGAGGCTGCGGCCTGGCAGGGTTTCCTCTGTATCTGTTTTGGCGGTGGCGGCCGCGAGAAATGGCGCCAGGTAGCACCGCATGGCGGCCGGCAGGCGATGTTACCGACCAATCCCTACAGCATAGCCGTGCCGGGTGGTGAGCGCGGGCCGATGATGTTCGACTTCGCGACCTCGAAGATTGCCGGGGGCTGGATATACGCTGCACGCAGTGCTGGCGCCCAACTCCCGGATAACGTGCTGCTGGACTCCGCGGGTCGGGTTACGCGTGACCCTGAGGATTACTTTCGCGGTGGCGCCATAATGCCCTCCGGCGAGCACAAGGGCTATGCGCTGGCACTGGCGGCGGAGATAGTTGCCGAGGCGATGCTGGGACCCACTGAAACCGAGGGTAGCTGGCTGTTACTCACGCTGGATACGGCGCTATATCGGGAGGGTCGGGTTATGCAGGGTGTTGCCGAGGAAATTCTGCATGAATTGCGTGACTGCCCGCCGGCACCGGGTTTTGAGCGGGTCGAAATACCGGGCGAGCGCGAACGCGAGTATCGCGAGACGACAAAACTCAAAGGCGTTGCGCTACCTCCGAAAACCTGGCAGCAGATAGTGGCACTGTCAAATCGGCTGGCGTCTTCTAAATAAAGCACCCGCGTTACAGCAGGCGATCGCGCACACCGTGCAATACGATATCGGTATACCCGACCACGCCGATCACCTTGCCGTTTTCAATCACCGGTGCGCGACCGATACCGAAGTTTTCGAACAGGCGCGCGCAATAGCGAATATCCATCTCCGGGTCCACGCTGACCACGGGTTTCGACATGACCTCGTAGATATTGACTCGTTCCGGCGCCTTGTTCTGGGCGAGAACCTTCCTCGCGATATCCGATAACATTACGATCCCGTATTCGTCGTTCTCGTTACGAGTATCGACGATGAAACACTTGGATTCGGGGTGACTTGATTTCGTTAACACCTCCGCCACGGTATCCATACCATCGACGAGGTCGAAATCCGGCGTCATTACATCCTTTACTCGAACGATAATTCTTTCACTCATATCTCTTCCTCAACAATTTCGGACAACTGGTTTATCTGTTGCGCTACGCCGACGGCGTCATCGACATCGATACTGAAAGCGATACCGGAACCGGGATTGGCTTCAAATTCCCCGGTCGATTCGATATTCTCGAGGATGTCGCGACACATATGTTCTTCGACCAGTAGCAATATCACATCTCTTTGTGTATCCAGGCTCAGGCCGAGAAAAGTCTTGGCAACCTGCAACCCCTCGCCGCGGGCGCTGGAAATAACCGTTGATCCAGTGGCGCCCTTCTTCCTGGCGGCCTCGACAACTTTCTCAGTGATCGAATCCTCGGTTAGTGCAATGATTAGTTTAAAGTGCATGATGATTTCTCACTTAGTTAGGGTCTTCTTACTGCGCTTCGCACTCCATTCGGACAACTGGGCATAGGCGAGTACAGACATTATCGGAAACAGGCTGGCAAAGGCAATCAAACCGAAGCCATCGAGCAAAGGGTTGCGTCCGGGCACGGTACTGGCAAGACCGAGTCCAAGTGCCGCTACTAGGGGTACCGTCACGGTCGATGTCGTAACGCCGCCGGAGTCATAAGCCAGTGCAATGATCATGCGCGGCGCGAACATGGTTTGTATCAGCACAAACACGTAGCCGGTAATAATGTACCAGTAAAGTGGGGTACCGGTAACGATGCGGTAGACTCCAAGCGCAATACCGATGGCGACGCCGATCGCAACCGCAATTCGCAGGCCCCAGATGCCGATACTGCCAGCGGACACCTGGTTGGCCTTGATTGCTACAGCAAGCAGCGAAGGCTCGGCAATCGTGGTCGAAAAGCCGATCGCGAAAGCAAACAGGTAAACCCACTGATATTCCCACCACGCGAGTCGATGCGGAACATCGTCTCCAAGGATAAATACGGGATCGGTTAACTGCTGCGCCATCAATTTGCCGAGCGGAAACAGAGCAGCCTGGAGGCCCTCGAGAAAAAATCCCAGCCCCAGCAGCACCAGCACAAACCCCGTGATAATTCTTTTCAGGTGAGGGATCGGTTTGCGCAGGATGAAAATCTGGAACCCGAATATGATGGCCACGATAGGCAGCACATCCCAGACGGTTGCGGCGATGACATGTATCAAATCTTCGAGAATATGCAGCATACCGAGCTAAACCACCATGCCGTAAGCCATGACGAAAATCATCGGCGTCAGCGACGCAAACGCGATCAGTCCGAAACCATCGACCATCGGGTTGCGCCCCTTGATCGAGCTTGCAAGGCCAACACCCAGTGCGGTTACCAGGGGTACCGTGATCGTCGAGGTAGTAACGCCGCCCGAGTCATAGGCGATGCCGATTATTTCTTCGGGTGCAAAAAACGTCATGATGACGACCCCGGTATAACCAACCACGATGAGGTACTGAATCGGCCAGCCCTTGATGATGCGAAAAACGCCAATCACAATCGCGAAACCGACCGAGAGTGCAACCGTTAAGCGAAGGCCCTGAGCATAGGCTGCCATGGAATCTTCATTGGCTTCGATCATGCCGCCGTTGGCCGCAATCTTTGCAGCCTCGCCGGCTACCGCGATCAGCGCCGGTTCGGCGACCGTGGTGCCGAATCCGAGCGCAAAAGCGAAACTTAACAACCAGAAGAGACTACCTTTGCTGGCGAACTCGTACGCCATGGTTTCACCGATCGGGAACAGGCCCATGTTGAGACCTTGCACAAACAGGGTTAAGCCGATGACTACGAAAACGACTCCGAGGACTATCTCGCCGAAATTTGGAATCGGTTGCTGTAACACGGCTAACTGGAAAAAGCCGATGACGACGATGATCGGGAGTAAATCACGCAAGCTTTCAAACACAGCTGTCCAGATCGCTTTGAGTGATTTCATTTAAGCCCGTTGATGAAAAAACTATCGGCCCACTATATCAGCACAGCGCGCGCAGACCTATGACGAAAATCAAATTCTTCCTCGCGAGACATTTGGCGCTAAAGGGCGTGCAGTAGTGCAAAAAAGCAGATTATAACCGGGTGCTTAGTTGATCTATATCAATGAGAGTTTAATTAAACCGGCCCGGGCTACTTTTAAGTTAACAGGAATCTAATATTAGAGGCGACACTTCGACCGTGATGAAATCACCAGAGTGTTGTACTGAAATCCACTGAGGAGAGAATAGAAAAATGAAGAATGTAGTCAGTATTTTAGTCGCTTTATCAGTTTTAGCTTTTTCACAGGTTAGTTTTGCCGCAGAGGAGGTTTCCTCCATTGCTCGCGGTGGCAGGTTATACGATAAATGGTTCGCGGTGATTGGCGCTCCGAAACCCGCCGAAACCCATCCCGCCTGACCTGCCTCGAACACCAAGAAAAAAGGTAATGCCACGCACAGGTGCAAGTCCTGTCATGGCTGGGACCTGATGGGTAAGGACGGTGCCTCTGCATCGGGGTCATACAAAACCGGCATCAAGGGTTTAAAAAACATGCAGGGCGCCTCGAACGCAAAGGTCATTGCGGCGATGAAGGATTCGACACATGGTTATACCGGCAAGATGAGCGACCAGGATTTTACCGATCTGGCCAATTTCGTCACCAAAGGACAGATTGATATCGATGCCATAATCGACAGGAAATCCAAAAAAGCCAAAGGCGACATCGCGCAGGGAGAACGCTACTACAACACAGTGTGTGCGGGTTGCCACGCAAAATCGGGTAAGGAGCCGGAAGATATGCCGGCGCTGGGTGGTCTTTCTAACAAGAATCCATGGAAGATCATTCAGAAAATACAGAATGGTCAACCGGATGAAAAGATGCCGGCAATGCGCGCCTTCGACCTGCAGGTGTCGGTAGATATTCTTGCCTACCTGCAAACCCTGCCTAAGGAATAGCCTGGCTTAGCAGTACCGCGTGTTGCTGATTATCAGGCAATGGGTTATCCGGATTATTTAACTGGCCTGGCCCCTTGCTCAGGTAAGGGGCTTTTTTACAGGCGTTGCAGACATGCGTAAGAGAGTAAACAAAGCGACACTGGTTGTGTTTTTCGTCGGCACCCTGTTCGGCATTATTTTCTGGGGTGGGTTTCATACTGTCGTCGAAGAGACTAACAGCATGGCATTTTGCACCTCCTGCCATGAAATGACCCCGGTCTACGAAGAATACAAAGCGAGTGTCCACTATAAAATGCGGCTGGTGTGCGTGCGATCTGTTCCGATTGTCACGTGCCCAAGGAATGGTGGCCAAAGATGGTGCGTAAGGTACAGGCGACTAATGAGCTTTATCATAAAATAGTCGGCACTATCGATACGCCCGAAAAATTCGAAGCGAAACGGCTGGAAATGGCTGAACATGTCTGGGAATCAATGCGCGCTACCGATTCCCGGGAATGCCGCAATTGTCATTCCTTCGAGTCAATGGATTTTCATAAACAGGAGCGTCGCGCGGCTGAAAAAATGCAAAAAGTAGTCGACAAAAAAACCGGGGAAACCTGCATCGAATGTCACAAGGGTATCGCGCATAAGTTACCCGAAGATTATGATGATGATGACTGACAGCCTGTTTACTGGTTAATGCGTTTACCGGTGGCGATGACGCGCTCGCGCCAGGCGGTAATGATCCCGGCCGTACCGATCAGAGCCATACCTATCAGTGCCTGCCTGGTTGGCCACTGATCAAATATTACGCGACTCCACAAAGCGGCAAAAATCAGGTAACTGAAATCTATCGGCGCGAGCCAGCTGGCGTCTGCGGTCTGGTAGGCGCGGGCGAGGCAGATATTGCCGGTCAGGTTGAGCACCGATGCAAACAGCGCGAATCCCGCTACCAGGAAGGTCAGCTCCGGCCAGCCGATAGCCACGAAGGGCATCGTTTCACGTATCTCCGCGGATAAAGGAAACGATGAAAGCAGGGCGATGCCTGCCACCCCGGAGACAATAAAAACCACGCCAACGGCGAAGGCCAGCGCCAGCGGACTTTCGTTACGACAGGCCCGGCGCAGGGTCAATATATTGGTGGCATAGAAAAAGCCGGCGAGGATGGGCAGCAGCTGTACGGAGGAGAAATCATCCTGCCATGGGCTGAGGATGAAAGCGGCGCCGATTGCGCCTACCAGCAAGGCAAAGATCCGCCATGGGCCTACCGATTCACCCAGTACCGGGCCCGCAAGTAGCGACACGAACAAGGGGTAGGTATAAAGTCCGGCCGCCATTTGCGGCACCGTGAGATACGGGGCACCGCCAAAGAAACAGAACATGCAAACGGTTAGCAGGGCGCCGCGCAGGTAAACCGGTCTCCAGTTCCGCGGCACCATCAAGCCGAGGCTGCCGCTAGCCAGGGCCAGGATAACGATGAAACTGAGATTTCCAATCGAGCGCAGGGTTTGAAATTGCCAGAACGATGTATCGCCGGACATCAGCTTGACCAGTGAATCCTGCAGCGCAAGGGCAAAAACACCGGTCAATAGCAGCCCCAGCGCAGCCAATGGGCGATCACCGCTGGGGTGCTCGAACAATGTAAGCTTCATTGGGTTAACGCACGCCCGATTCGCAATACGCTGGCGAGCAAGCCGTCGATATGTTCAGCCCGGGTTGCGTGATTTACGATACAAACTCGCAGCGCGGATCTGCCATGCACCTGGGTGGGGGACATCAGGTAATCACCTTCCAACTGTACCTGGTCGCGAATTGCGCTGTTGATCTGATCGATGCTGGCATCGTCTAATTCCTGTGCAATATAGCGGAAACACAGTATCGACAGTTGCGGTGCGGCAATAAGCTCGAGTTCGCTTTCGCGGCGGATTAAATCGGCGAGGTACTCGGCGCATCGCACATTATGCAGGGCATTGCTTCCGAGCCGCTCGATGCCGTAACTGCGCATCGAAATATAAAATGGTAGCGCGCGAAAGCGGCGCGATAGCTCCGGAGTGATGTGGAAAAACATGTACTCCTCGGGTGAGGAATCTGCGTTGGCGCGCAGGTAGTCGGAGCTCTCGAAGAATAACTGGCGTGCCCAGCTGGCATCACGGTAGAGCAGCAAACTGCCATCGAGTGACTGGAAAAACCATTTATGTAAATCCATCACTACCGAATCCGCTCTTTCGATACCGCTGTAACGCGGTCGCAGCTCTGCAGACATCAAGCCGCCGCCACCGTAGGCGGCATCCACATGCAGCCATACCTCGTGTTGGGCACAAAGATCCGCTATCTGTTCGAGCGGATCGATAGCGCCGGTGAGGGTGGTGCCTGCTGAAGCAACCACGCAGATAATGTTTTGCTGCTGCCTGAGAGCTGCGTCGAGATGATCGACCCGCATGCGAAATTCTGCATCGGTATCGACGGCAACTATATTGTCGGTGCCGATGCCGAGCATAGCCGCCGCCCGCCGGATCGAGAAATGCGCGGCCCGTGAACAGATGATTACCGGGCTCTATTCGCGGCTAAAAGCAGCCAGACCCTGCTGGCGATACCCGGGTCCGAATCGCTTTGTGCAGGCACTGGCAATCCCGGACATATTGGCCATCGATCCGCCACTCAGCAAAACCCCTTCGGACGTTTGCGGAAAATGCAGCAAATCGGCAAGCCAGCGGATTACCGTTTTCTCGATCGTGGTGCCTACCGGGGAGGCCTGGTAGGTGCCGACATTTTCATTCAATACGCTGACCATGGCATGGGCCAGCGGATCGCTGGGCAGGCCCGATGGTGCAATCCAGTCAAAGAAGCCCGGGTGGGTATTTCGGCGCGGGTATTGTTCGGTCGCGTTGGTAATTTGAGCGACCAGGTATTCCAGTGATTCGTCGCCCTGCGGGAAGCTTTCATCGATTAAAGCGGCAACAGCAGCGGCAGTGGAAGGACGAATGATGGGGGAGCGGTAGCGTTGCTCGATGAGTTGTGTCAGCGCCTCGTTGATATCGATGTCAGCGGCCTGTGTAAGATCGTCGGTGGACGCGAGAGAAGGTCGCTGCGGCCGGGTCATGAGTCGGGGTATCGGTCCTGATTGTGTGTGATGAATTCGTTCTTTATGGCTTATTGTCGCACGGGTATCGAGTCGATTAAATCAAAAACTGTGCCCGGCTCAGCGAGTGATGTTCGTCGTGGTTTTCACAGGAGTATCGGAGTGGTTCGACCGGTCGATTCAGGCAACGCCCTCTGTAGACTGATTTTGATGCCCTCGGCGACGACTTTCAAAGCAGGTTTGCGGGTCAGCGTAATAATCGCATCCCAGGGCGTCAGATCGTCGGTGGTCAGTCCCTGATTAAATGACCGTAGTAGCGGTAAAACAGGCGCAACCAGAAGGGGGTGAACAGGGTCGTGTAGGCGATGACGATGACCACGATAGCGTAGATTTCCGGGTTGAACATTCCGCTGTGTCTGCCCAGTTCGGCAAACACCAGGCCGACCTCGCCGCGCGGCACCATCGACATGCCTATAATGACCCGGCGGGCGAACGGTTCGCGCACGAATAAGGCGCCAACAATTTTGGACAGGATCGCAGCGCCGGCGAGTGTAATCGAGAATATCCAGAAAAATACCGATCCCCAGTCGAGCGAAATCAAGTCCAGGGTAAGTCCCACAGTGACAAAAAATATCGGTGTGAACAGATGGATGACGGGTTTCATCTCGTTGTGTACATGGTCTGAAAACTGGGGGTCGGCCTTCAACGCCGCGCCGAAAGGCAGGAAAAAGCGGCGCGACAGGGCTAGCCCGGTGGCAAACCCTCCCAGCAACTGGGGAATACCGATAGCGTGCGACAACCAGGCCAGGAAAAGCACGAGGGAGACTATTGTGGTCGGTATCAGGCCGGGAATTTCGCTGGTCGATTCCCAGTGATTCACGATGTAACTAAGCGATTTTGCCACCGCGGGTGCAATCATGAAGAAAACAGCCATGAATAGCAGGATTTTCGACGTACCGGCGATATCCACCGATCCGGTGGTAACGAAATTGAACAGAATCGCCAGTAGCAGTACGCCCATGATGTCATCCATTACCGCTGCGCCGAGAATAATACGGCCTTCTTTACTCTGGGCCCGGCCCAGGTCGGACAGGGTGCGCATCGTTATGCCGATACTGGTGGCGGTCATTGTTCCCGCGATCAGGTAGGAGACCAGTAACTCCAGGTTGAACCAGTAATAACTGAGCGCAAAACAGGTCAGGAATGGCAATATGAATCCGGCGAGGGCAACCACCACGGACTTGGTACCGGCATCGGCGAGCTCGCCGATATCAGTTTCCAGCCCGACCTGAAACAACAGCAGAATGATGCCGATTTCGGCGAGTACCCAGATCAGTCCCTCCGCTTCGATAAATCCAAACAGGGTGGGTCCGAGGATGATACCGGCGACGATCTCACCGATCACCGAAGGCGCGCGAAAATAGGCCGCGATCTCGCCCATAACACGGGCGGCAATCAGTATCAGCGCGACCTGCAATATAGCGGTCGATGTGTCCATTGATCAGTTACTCAACATACTGAAATTCCAGCATTTGATTATTTCCTGCTTGCCAAGCGCGAAGGTTTGTACGCTTAAATCGGGCAGAGACAATATCATGCAGCTGTGATTGAACGCCGAGCTCCCCGGGTTGATAACGAATACGTCCCCCAGCTGCACGGCATAAACCTGGTGAGTATGGCCGACGATAAGAACATCATGTTCGAGCCCCTTCAGGGCCATGGTCCATTCGTCGATTCTGTCCTGCCTGAGTTTGCCCTGCTGGTCGAGCAGTTTGATGCCGCCATGCTGCTCTGAGGGCGGATTGGCGTGGACCACGTAAACTCGCTTTCCTTCGATTTCCAGGCTCAGGGTTGGTGGCAGGTTCTGCAGGTAAGCGCGGGTTTTCGATGCGCTGTCCGGCGCGGACTTTTCCAGGTAACTCTGGTCGTGGTTGCCGACGATGGTCTTGCAGTTTGAGCGCGCCAGAAGTTCGATGGTTGGTTCGAGGGAATCGTAATACCCGGCAATATCACCGCAGCAGATGATGTCGTCGACCTTCTCGCGACTGAACAGCTCCAGGGCCTCTGCGAGAGGGGCGGGGCTGCAATGCACGTCACTGATGAGGCCGATCCGTGTTGTCATTTAATGTTCACCGATAATGCCGGGTACTTGTTCAAGGATTGAATTAACGGTTGTCGACACGATTGGTACTGGCCGTCTGCTGTTGTCGTTTCAAAGCATGTATCTCGGCCTGGGGATACCAGCGATAGGCAGGATCCTCGAGAGTCGGTGCCCAGAACAATTGACCGCCGTAACGCCAGGGGTCCAGAACCAGTCCCTGGTTCATCGAATCGCCACGAGCACTGATGATGACCGTACTGTGCTCGAGGCGAAACGCATTTTGGTAGTTGGCGATACCCCAGTGCAGCTGCAGGCTGGAGAAGCGCTCCTGTTTCAGACGAGCCAGTAAATCGCTGGTCCAGTCGACGCAGAGACCGCGCGGTTTTGCGCCGACATTGACCAGAAAATTATGCGTTATCGGCGAGCTTGTTATCTCGTATTCCTGTGCCAGTTGCCCGGTATACTCGATGGCAATGCGTGCGGCCCGGCTGGCCTCTTGCGGATCGATATCGTTACTGAGTGAGCGGATTGCCAGTTTCAGCTCCGCTATACGTTGTTGTTCGACCATTGGCGGCGGATCGGCCTGCGGGCGTGAGGTCGCGCAGCCCTGGATCAGCAAAAATACCAGGGCGAGAACGCAGGGCGTCAACTTTGTCTGTAATTTAGCGGTCATCTGGATTTTGCAGTGTCGACCTTGTAAAGGTAGCCCAGGCGGCAGTAATTTGTCGAGCGATTGTCGGATTAACTCTGCTACACTGCGAGCAATCTAACCTCTTGTACCGATGTAACTATGAGTCGTCTAGCCGAGCGTCTGCACAACCAGGAAATTCTGCTCCTCGATGGAGGTGTCAGTACCGAAATCCGCCGACGCGGAGTCGCCCTCGATAAAAACGTCTGGAGCGGTTTAACCACCAAGACCAATCCGGATGAAGTGCGCCAGGTCCATGCGGACTACATACAGGCAGGTGCACAGATAATCACCGCGAACACCTACTCGACCGCGCGCCATGTGCTGGAGAGTATCAATCTCGGTCATGAATCGAAACTACTGAACCTGAAATCGGTACAGCTAGCGCAGCAGGCGCGTGATGAGGTGGCGCAGGAAGAAGTGCTTATCGCGGGTTCGATGTCGAGCATGCCGCCGTTGACCAGTCACCGTGAAGTGGCGATAGACGGGCAGGTCGAATCCAGTTACCAGGAACTGGCCGAGGGGCTGGCCAATGCCGGGGTCGACCTGATCATTGCCGAAATGATGCGCGATATCGAAAATGCGAGCATCGTCATCAAGGCCGCGGTATCGACCGGGTTACCGGTGTTGATCGGGTTCAGCGCGATGATAGCCGAGAATGGCGTCGACGTGCGTAGCCTGCGCTGGAAGAACACCGACGACACCACCAGTGCCCACGATTTCGGTGAAATGGTGGAAGCCCTGAAACCGCTCGGTGGCCTGGCCGCGGGCATCATGCATACCCGGGTTGAGGATACCGCTCCCGCGCTCGGGGTATTGAAACAGCACTGGCCCGGCCCGTTGATGGCTTATGCGGAAACCGGCAAGTTGATTCTGCCCGACTGGCGTTACGAAGAAGTGAGTTCGCCCGAGGATTATGCCGCTGAAATCAATGGCTGGATCCGGAACTACGGGGTGCAGATCGTCGGTGGCTGCTGCGGCACGGGCCCGGAGCACATCCGCGTGTTACGACAATTGCTCGATGGACTCGGTGGTTAATCCCGGACTGGCATTCAGCACCGGTGAGCTGTCACGAAGTTAGCACTCGGCGATCAGTTTAACTCGCCACCCGGAGTGGGGCGTATGTCCTTTAAGCCCCAATAACCCGGGTGTTCCCGCCAGATCCGGATGACTGGCTGCTACCTCAATACCGCACACTTTTATTGGCACTTAAATTCCATCGTGAGATACTCGCCCGGATAACGTGATCATGAACAACAACTTATAAACATCTATGACTATATTGAATACGGAGCATTTATGAAATCGCTGAAAGCATGCGAGATTTCCGGCCGGGATAATCATCGTCCAGGACCTGGCAGTAATCTATCTGACTGGCGGCGAGGGCCGGAAATGAGATGCAGAATGCCGGTTTTCCTAACTGGCTTATTGGCAGCCTTGATCCTGACCAGCTGTGCGTCGGTACCAGAACGAGTCCTGTCCACGAAAGAGCCAACCTACGCCTCGTTACCGAATGGACGCAACCCAATAAATCCGGATCAGCTTTCAGCCATGTACGTCGCGGAGCAGGCGTCGGATGAAGCTAACCTCGTCCGCCAATTGGAAGCCAGGCTCGGCCGTCCGCTCAATATGCTCTCGCTATCAGGCGGTGGTCAGAACGGTGCCTTCGGTGCCGGCTTTCTTATCGGCTGGCGCGAAAGCGGTCGGCGACCCGTGCTTGATGCCGTCGGCGGGGTTAGCACCGGCTCGTTACTGGCGACGCACGCACTACTGGGCACTCCGGCCGATGACGCGATACTCGAACAGATGTACACGCAGGTCACCGACAAGGATATTTACGAGAGCAGGTCGATATTCGACATCTTCTCCAGTGATTCCCTGAGGGATACCGCACCGCTACGAGCGCTCATCGCCCAATACATCACCGCCGAGACCTTGCAGCGTGTAGCTGCCGCTCACGACGAGGGTCGACTGATAGTTGTCGGCACCACCAATGTTGATTATGGTCAGACCTGGGTCTGGAATATGTCACTGATAGCGAAGCACGGAAAGCTGGACCTTTATCGCAAGGTATTACTCGCCTCTGCATCTTTCCCGATCGTCTTTCCGTCGGTGGAAATCGATGGCCACCTCTTCATCGACGGGGCCGCCCGTTCGAATCTGGTCGTTCCCGGCATGGCTGGTGCGGTACGACCCGAGCCGCCTCTGTATGGCCCCGGTAACGTTTACCTGATTACCAATGGCAGGTCTAACCATCCTCCCAAGGCTTTACGCAGGGCTCTCGGTGATGTCGCCGCCACGACGGTGGGTGTGATGATGGACCAGTCGATGCAATCGGCCTTGTCGCGATCCTACTTCGGCGCGCATTTCCTGGGTTATGACTTCAAAATGGTGGCGATACCGGATGAGGTAGAGATCGGCAACGACCCGCTTGCCTTTGATCCGCAACAGATGCGCGCAGCCTTCGACGCGGGGCGTGCGATGGCGAAGCAACCCGACCCGTGGTCGACCCGGCCGCCTGTCACGGGCGACGTTCCGCCCTGGTTAATTGATGAGATAGAACGGGCCAGGTGACACAACCATCAGGAGGGCGTTGACATTTGCGAATCGTAATCATTTGTCACCGACTGCTTAATCGAAATCGAAGGGGCCAGTATCGATTGAAACCGAAGGACACCGACCCCCTTTGGTTTCAATACGCGCCTTGTGAATAGGTTAATTCATAGCTGTGAGAGTAAACCTCAAAAATTAATCCGAAAGGATCTTCCACATAAACCATCCGGTATGGTTTTTCGCCCGGGTAGTACTCACGGATCGGCATTCTTTGCTTGCCGCCGTGAGCCACTATCTTTTCCACAAGACCCTCGATATCCGGATCCTGCACGCAAAAATGAAACGTGCTCGTTTTCCAGTACTCGAAATCGGTTGGGCTTTCATTGTTTTTAACCTCGAACATTTCCACGCCAATTCTGTCACCGGTGGACATATGCGCAATTTTGAATGAGCCCCAGCCAGCCCCGAAGACATCGATACACATTTGACCTATCGGCGTTTCGGACTCTTCAGTAATGACGGTGGGCTTCATGATCAGATACCAACCCATTACTGCACTATAAAACTCAACGGCCTTCTCTACATCGGGAACCGAAATGCCAATATGTGAGAAAGTTCTTGGATAGTCGCTCATAAAATTTTTCCTTTGTGGAAGTTGCCAGCGGGATTATATGTTTTTTGGGCCCACTGCGTGCGCTTGTTAATGGGCTAATGACTCCAGGCGTTCAGCAAGCCAAACCTTTATGATTGACTGGCGTGTGACGCCTAATCTCGATGCCTCTTTATCCAGGGACTCGATCATCCAGGTTGGGAAATCAACATTAACCCTTCTCTGGGTTTGGTTTGGACGTTTGATTTTAGAAAGGTCTAATGACTTGGTAATATCTTTTCCACTTTCAAAATCTGCATCAAATTTTTTAGCTTTCATATATTTCAATCTCCTCTTCTCGGGATCGCCTCATAGAGATGATTCGTATGTTTTCGTTACGATAAGTAATTATCGCCGACCAGTGCTTATCTGAAATCTTTCCAATCATCAGATAGCGAGGTTCATCGATTGTCTTTGCGGGGATTTCGATTAGATTCGAATCTAGCCAAAGTAACTGCGCTTCGACGAAGTCGATGCCGTGCTTCTTGAGATTTGAATTGCTTTTCCGTGAGTCGAATTCAAATGACAAAATGGTATAAAAAATATACCAATATTACTCTCATGTCAAGATTGACCCATTGACAGTCTGATCTAAAGGTAACTGGCCTGATAATACATTATCGTGACAATACCGGGCTTTTGCTTCTGGACGAAGGTTGTCACTTGCCCTGTTTTAATGAGTGTCTCATTGCTGAGAAAAACCGGAAAGACATTATGGGCAAATCATGATTCTGTGCCTTGTATAATATTTCAGGCTCAGTGCTTCTGCAGTTACAGGAAAAAATAATGTCCAGCACCGGTTTGCGCCGGGTAATTGAGATGCGGCAATAAAACACTGGCGCAAGCTGATCCAGGTCAGTAAATTGCCTAGATTGGTCATTAAAATTTGCAGGCAGTCAGCTTTTAACTGGGAATCGGAATGTCGGGATCGGTCGACCTCGAAAGCAGGGTAGTGTCGCGCGTCGCGTTGCTGGGACGCGATTACTGCGGTGTCAACTTCGAATTGCTCTGCGAGCCGGGCGACATGGTCCAGGCCGGTGCCGCTTTGATGCGTGATTCGCGCCGACCTTTAGTCCGCTTTACCGCACCGGTTTCAGGCAGGGTGGCGAAGATTGAACGTGGCGCGCGACGTAAACTGATCTCGGTGCAGATCGAAGTCGATGAGGAGGCCGGGGTGGTTCGTTATGAACCGCCGACAAACCGGGACGAGGCTTCGTTGCGCAGTTTTCTGCTCGAGTCGGGTGCCTGGAGCAGCTTGCGTACCAGGCCGTTCGGCAATATCCTACATCCCGACGCGGCACCCGCCGCAATATTCTTGACTGCACTCGATGCCGAACCACAGGCACCGCAACCGCAACCAATCATCGAAGCCTTTATGGAAGAATTTCGCGCCGCGGTAGATGTGCTGGCCGGCATCGCCGATGCTCCGTTGTATGTATGCCATGCGCCGGAGCACCCGCTCAGCTTCGAAGATTCGATCCGGGTTCGTTGCGTTCCGTTCAGTGGGGAGAATCGCGCAAGCCTGCCCGGGGTCCACATCAACGCCTTATGCCCGATCGGGTTTGGTGGCGGCGAAGTCTGGCATATCGGCTACCAGGATGTGATTGCGCTTGGGCACCTGTTACTGCACGGCACTCCGTGGCTGGAGCGCGTCATCTCGATCGGCGGCACGGCGGTTAAAAATCCGCGCAGCCTGCGCGTTTATCCGGGTGCATCGATCAGTGAAATGCTCGCCGACGAACTGGATGACGAACCAGTCACGATCCTGTCGGGCTCGGCGATGTATGGCCGCGCGCTTACCGAAGATGAAGATTTTCTCGCGGCGGGGCAACGGCAGGTTACCGTACAGCGTGTTGCGGCCGATCCCGCGTCGTCAGATATCGCGGCAGGAAGCGGTGTATTAATCCCTGGCGAAACCGTGGAAGCCCTGTCGCCCCCCGGAATTTATCCGGTACCACTGATGCGGGCACTGCAGGTCGGCGACGCTGAACGCGCGCGCGAGCTCGGCGCGCTGGAACTGGTGGAAGAGGACGTGGCGCCGCTCAGTCGGGCCTGTCAGTCAGGTAGTGACTACGGGTTGCTGCTGCGCAATGTTCTCGATCAACTGGAAGCCCTGCACTGATGGTCATTGGCTTCAAACGGACGCCTTCAAGGCAGCAAATGCTGAAGTTGCAACTCATCGCGTTGCTGCCGGTTACGATCGCGGCATTGTTCAATACCGGCTATCAGTACCTGCGCGTACTGGCAGCTAATCCGGCGCTCGAAGGCGACGATATACGCAGCCGTATTGCGAGTGGTCTTGGTGCCAGTTACCAGGATCCGGGTGTATACGACATGCTCGCGGCCGGCCTTGCGCATCTGCTGCCGATACTCGCAGTGGCGTTAATCACCGGCGGTATCTGGGAACGCATCATTGCCGAAAAGCGCCAGCGGCCCTTCGAACCCGGTTTCATCCTCATCGCTCTGCTGTTCACGCTGCTGCTGCCGGGTGCCGCGGGCTTTAGCCACGTCGTATTTGGCATGTCATTTGCGATCCTGTTCGGTAAAGCAATTTTCGGGGGTGACGGCAAAACGTTTCTGAGCCCCGCGTTACTCGGCGTCGCTATCGTGCAGGTCAGTTATCCCGGTAGCGCGGGACAGCACCCGCTATGGCAGGGGCTCACTGGCTATGGTGGTAGTGACCTGATTGCGCTGTACCACCGCGGTGGCGAGGCCGCGCTGGCTGCCGCCGATATCACCCCGTGGTCGGCTTTCGTTGGCAGCACGCCGGGGCTCATGGGGACCACTTCGGTACTCGCGGTGCTCCTCGGGGCGGCCCTGTTGCTGGTGACGCGTATTATTTCATGGCGCCTGCTTGCCGCGCAGATGATCGGCCTGGCGGTAGTGGTTACCCTGTTTAACCTGTCGGCGGAATCCGGTGCCGGTGCCATGCCGGTCTACTGGCACCTGTTGCTTGGCAGCTTCATGTTTGGCGCGGTATTCCTGGCCTGCGATCCGGTTGCCTCCTGCTGTACCAATCCCGGACGCTGGATCCAGGGCCTGCTGATCGGCGCGCTGGTCGTGCTCATCAGGGTTGCCAACTCGACCCATCCCGATGCGGTGATACCGGCGATGTTACTGGCATCGATAATGGCGCCGTTGATCGATCATGCTGTCATCGCCATCAATATTCGTCAACGAGCGCGTCGCCATGTCTGAGACGATCGCAACGGATACTACCCGACGCGCCCTGGGCGTGGCCCTTACGGTCGCGTTTGTCTGCGCAGTGCTGGTTTCTGCAGTTGCGGTGGGTTTACGCCCGATACAAAAAGCCAACGTGGAGGCCGAACGCATTGCCCAGCTCGAGCTCGTACTCGTCGCCCTGTCCGACATTGGACGCAACCTGTCCATCGAAGGTCTTGATTCACGTATCGTCGAACTGGGCAGCGGGGCCTACGATGACAGCATCGATGTTTCCACCTTCGACGCCGAAGCGGCGGCTGGCAAGCCCGGCACCAGCGAGTCGATCCCGGCCGAGCTCGATGTCGCCGGGATCAAGCGACGCGCGCGACACGCACGGGTGTACCTGGTGCGCGACGCGGCCGATCGCATCGAGTTGATCATCCTGCCGGTTTACGGACGCGGATACCAGTCCACGCTGCGCGCCTGGTTAGTGCTCGACGGCGATACCCGCACCGTGCGCGCACTCAAGTTTTACCAGCACGGCGAAACCCCCGGCGTCGGTGCACGCATCGATGAACCCGGGTGGGAGGCGCAATGGCGTGACCTGTCGGCTTATGACGACGAAGGTGTACTGCGCATCGGTGTGCGCCTGCATGCCGGCGTTGATGAGTACTCCGCTTTCAAGGTCGATGGTATTTCCGGGGCAACCCGCACCGCCCAGGGGGTCGACGGCATGATGCGTTTCTGGCTTGGCGAGTTTGGTTTTGCCCCGTATTTACAGCGCGTTCGCGAGGAGCAGGCTAATGCAGGATAGTAAATGGCGTATTCTGACTCGACCGCTGGTTGAGGAGAATCCACTGACCCTGCAGATTCTCGGCATCTGTTCGGCGCTCGCGATCACGACCTCGCTGGACACCGCCTTGCTGATGAGCGTGGTGGTGGTTTGCGTACTCGCCTGCAGTAGCGCGGCGGTCAGCCTGATCCGCAGGCAGTTGCCGTGCTCGGTACGCATCATCGTGCAGATTACAATCATTGCGACCCTTGTAATTGTGGTTGACCAGATCCTGCAGGCCTTTGCTTACGAACTGAGCAAGCGTTTATCCGTATTCGTCGGCCTGATCATCACCAACTGCATCGTCCTCGGTCGTGCTGAGGGTTTCGCGATGCACAACGGCGTGCTGTCGAGCACGCTGGACGGTATCGGTAACGGCCTCGGCTATGCGTTGATCCTGATTATCGTCGGTGCCATGCGCGAGTTTCTTGGCAAGGGTAGTTTGCTCAATATTCAAATTCTGCTGCCCGTGAGTCAGGGCGGTGGTTTTGAACCTCTGCACCTGATGCTATTGCCACCGAGCGCATTTTTCATTATCGGCGGCATCATCTGGTACATCCGGCGCAGGCGCCCGCAACAGGTAGAGGAAGCCGAATTCACGTTGCGTCCGTCCGGACAGGAGACTAAATGAACGCGCTGCTCGAATTACTGCTGCGTTCGGCTTTCCTCGATAACCTGGCGTTATCTTTCTTCCTCGGCATGTGTACCTTTCTCGCGGTATCGAAACGGGTCGATACTGCCTTCGGCGTGGGCCTGGCGATGCTGGTGGTGCAGACCGTCACTATCCCGCTCAACAACCTGATCTACACCTGGTTACTGGCACCCGGCGCGCTGGCCTGGGCTGGCCTCGGGGAGGTTGATCTTTCGTTTTTACGCCTGATCGCGTTTATCGGCGTGATCGCAGCGATGGTACAGGTGCTGGAAATGACGCTCGAATTCCACGTGCCCAAACTGTATCGGGCGATGGGCATTTTCCTGCCGCTGATCACCGTCAACTGTGCGATCCTCGGTGGTAGCCTGTTCATGGTCGAGCGCAGTTACAGTTTTAGCGAAAGCCTGGTGTTCGGCTTTGGCTCCGGTCTGGGCTGGGCGCTTGCGATCGTCATGTTCGCGGCCATACGCGAGCGTCTCAAGTATGCCGATATTCCGCAGGGGCTGCAGGGACTCGGAATGAATTTTATCGTCGCCGGCATCATGTCGCTCGGTTTCATGGCCTTTGCGGGGATGGGTTGATGCTGGAAGCGACGCTCGGGGTCATTTTCTTTTCAGCGATCGTGCTGCTGCTGGCGTTGTTCGTGCTCGGTGCGCGACGCCTGCTGGTGCCGCGCGGTGAATGCCAGATCGAAATCAACGGACGCAAAACCGTAACTGCACAGATCGGGCAGAGCCTGCTCGAAGTATGCCTGCAGGCCGGCGTTCATTTGCCCGGCGCCTGTGGCGGTGCCGGCACCTGCGGCCTGTGCAAGGCGCGGGTGTCGAGTGGTGGCGGCGAAGCGGGACCGCAGGAGCTGGCGCATCTAAGCCAGCGTGAGGCCAGGCGGGGTGGCCGTCTCGCCTGCCAGGTACGGGTGCTTGGGCCGATGACCATCGAGGTAGACGAGAATTACTTCGAGGTCAGAACCTGGCAATGCCGGGTCGAGCAGGTGCGTAACGTCAGCACCCTGATCCGTGAAATCGTGTTGCGGCTGCCGGAAGGCGAACCGATGGAGTTCCGTGCCGGTGGTTTCGTCGAATTGACCTCGCCAGCCTACCAGCTGGAGTTTTCGGATTTTGATATCGAGCCCGAGTTCCGCGACGTCTGGGACAAGTTCAAGCTGTGGCAGCTCAAGGCAGGCAGCGATAGCGAAGTGACCCGGGCCTATTCGATGGCCAATCATCCTGCCGAGCGGGGCCTGATCATTTTGAATATTCGTATTGCGTTGCCACCACCCGGGCATCCTGAAATGCCACCGGGCGTGGTTTCGAGCTGGTTGTTTTCGCTCAAAACCGGTGACGAGGTTGCGATTCGCGGCCCCTATGGACACTTTGCCGTCGAGCCTTCCGAGCGCGAGCTGGTGTATATCGGTGGCGGCGCCGGCATGGCGCCCTTGCGCGCGCAGATACTCGATTTACTCGAGACGCAGAATTCAACGCGCAAGATCAGTTACTGGTATGGTGCACGTTCCCGCCGCGAGCTGTACTACGAGGAAGTTTTTCAGCGTTTGCAGGACGAACACGAAAATTTCAGCTGGCATCCCGCGTTGTCAGAAGCCGAGCAGGGCGATGCCTGGGAAGGATACAGTGGGTACATCCACCAGGTGGCCTATGACAACTACCTGGCACAACACCCGTCCCCCGAAAGTTGCGAGTACTATCTCTGCGGTCCGCCGCTGATGGTGCAAGCGGTACTGACGATGCTCGATCAGCTCGGGGTGGCAACAGAGAATATTCATTACGATGATTTTGGCAGTTAACCAATCCCGGAGGCTCCCGTTATGACCACCATGTTAATCGCGGTTCCCCTTTTCGTACTCGCCGTGGTCGGCCTGGCAACGGGCCTGCTGCTGAGACGGCGACCGCTTTGCGGCAGTTGCGGTAACTGCAGCGAGTGCATCATGCGCAGGGCTAGATCATGACTGGCGAAATAGAACAGTACATGGCGACTGACCTTACTACTTTCAGTCCGGACGACGATATTATCCATGCCATGCGCGTCCTGCTGGACAAGCATTTCTCCGGCGCGCCGGTCATTGACAGTAACGGCAAACTGGTGGGTATGCTGTCGCAGAAAGATTGCCTGGCGATTGTCTTCAATAGCGCCTATCACCAGGACTGGGGTGGCCAGGTTGGGCAATACATGGGGCGTAATGTGGAACATATCGACGCCGACAGCAGTATTTTCGATGCGGCCGACAAACTCCTGCACTCCAGCTTTCGCCGTTTCCCGGTGTTGCGTCAGGGCCGGCTGGTCGGGCAGATCAGTCGCCACGACATCATGCGCGCCATCGATGAAATCTACCTGCGCGATAAATCCTAGGTTTTCAGGTTAAAGCCCGGTAGACGGCATCGCGGAAATCCTTCCTGCCGGCGTGGTGTAACGAAGGCAGGTATTGCTGCATCAGTATCGCCACCATCTCCTGTTCGGGATCGATCCAGCAGTAGGTGTCGGCCATGCCGCCCCAACCGAAGTCACCGCGCGAGCCGGATGCGCCGGTTAATGACGGGTCCATGTTGATGCAATAACCCAGACCGAAGCCGTAACCGTTGAACTCTCCGGCGGTAACGCCATTGAAGCTGAGCGGAAGCAATGCGTCAGCGACATGATTCCTGGTCATCAAAGCTACCGTCCCGGGCTCGATGATGCGATGTCCGTCGAGTTCTCCGCGGTTCAGCATCATCTGCGCGAAACGCAAATAGTCCGGCGCGGTTGAAACCAGCCCGCCACCGCCGGAATGCATCCTGACCGGAATACCCGAGATAGCTGAAATGAACGGCGATTTGTCGTTGCTTTCGAGCTGAGCCAGGGCGTTGTCTTCGGTGTAACCGTAGAGGGTGGCAAAGCGGTCGATCTTGTGTACGGGCACCTCGAACGCGGTGTCGACCATTTGTAGTGGATCGAAAATGGTCTGTTGCAGGTAATCGGCCAGCGGCATGCCGCTGATCAGTTCGACCAGGTAGCCGCAGACATCGGTGGCGATGCTGTAGTGCCACAGGCTGCCCGGCTGCGCGATCAGCGGCAGCTTGAAAATGGTTTGCATGACCTGTTCCAGGGTCTGCTCCTGGATACGACTCCGCCAGATCTCGGCGTAGAGTTTATCGACCGGATGTTTATCGGGCTGGAAACCGTAGCTGAAACCCGCGGTATGGGTCAGCAATTGACGAATCGTGATGTCGGATTCTATTTTTCCCTGTCCGTAAACCTCGAGTTTGGCTAGCGCCGGTATCCAGCGCTTGGCGGCATCATCCAGTTCAAAATGACCCTGTTCCATTAATGTCATCAGTGCCACGCTGGTAACTGGCTTGGTCATCGAGTAGATGCGGAAAATCGTGTCTTCCCGCAGCGCTGTGGCGCTGGCGATATCGGCATAACCCTTGCAGGAAAAGTGTGCGACTTCTCCGTAACGGCTGACCAGCGTCGACATGCCCGCCGACTTGCCGTCGGTAACATAGTTCGCCATCATTTGCTCGATCGCGTCCAGGCCCGCTTCGCTAAATCCCGCGGGGGTACTGCTTGCTGTAACGGTCATATGGTGAATTTGCCCAGTGCGGTGTCGATGGCGGCCAGCGCGGTATCGGCATCGGCACGGGAAAAAACCAGCGGTGGGCGCAGCTTCAGTATCTGTCCGAAACGACCCGAGGTCCCGGTGATCACCCCCTGGTCGGCGACGAGACTGCCCAGATGGCGCATTTGTCGGTGCGTCAAGGGTTGTCTGGTTTCCGGGTCGGATACCATATCCAGCCCCCAGAACAGCCCGCATCCCTGCACATCACCGATTAATGCGTGTCGGGTCGCCAGCTCACGCAACCCGGCTTCGAGATAAGCCCCGGTCTGCCGAGCATTGTTTAACAATCCTTCGTTATCGATGACTTCGATCACCGCTCTGCCGACCGCCGCCGATACCGGATTGCCGCCGAAGGTATTGAAGTAGTGATAAACTCGCGAATAGTCGTCAACGATTGCGCGTGTGGTGGCCATCAACGACAGCGGATGCCCGCCCCCCATCGGTTTGCCGCAGGTCAGGATGTCCGGTTGTAACTCGTAGTTGTTACAGCCCCACCAGTTTTGTCCGGTCCGGCAATACCCCGACTGCACTTCATCCGCGATAACCAGTCCGCCGCGTTTGCGCACTTCCGCGCAAAGCCCGGTGACGTATTCCCGTGGTGCGACCAGTGGACCGTTCGAGTCCCATACCATGTCGATAATTACCGCAGCCGGTTTGTAACCGCTTTGCTCCAGCGCATCGAGTTGTTCGCGTGCCTGCTGCAGGTATTTTTCAGCTGCCTGCGGATCATCGCGCCGATACGGTCCACGATACAGGTTAGGCGGCTCGATCACCGCCAGCCAGTCGGGCCGGTCCTGCTCGGGATAGCTGTCGGTCGAGAGCCGGCGGGTTAGCTCGGAGACACCATGATAAGACGCCTCGGTGACTACCATGCCCCGGTTTCCGGTAACGTGACGCGCAATCTGGGTTGCCAGGTCATTGGCTTCGCTGCCGGTACAGGTAAACACACAGGTATCGATTGCTCCGGGGAGTTTATCGATCAGCATCTCGCCCAGCTGGACAATGCCCTCGTGCAGGTATCGCGTATGCGTGTTGAGTGTGGCGGCCTGTTTGCACAGCGCATCGACCACGTGCGGATGGCAGTGACCGACGGAAACGACATTGTTATAGCAGTCGAGGTACTGGCGCCCTGCCGCGTCCCACAGTGCCGTGCCGGAACCACGCACCAGGTGTAAAGGTTCATCGAAAAAATTCTGGTAGGTGGGTCCGAGGACCGCTTTGCGGCGGGCAATCAATTCTTGGTCAGTCATATCTCTTCGATCAATCTCTTAGTCTCAGTCGATTCCGCTCAGGATATCGCCACCGCTAAGAGGGTGTTTCCCCGACTGCGGTTTCACCGGCATCTTCGACTTCGACCTTGTCGTCAGGAGATACCAGCACCAGTCCGAGCAACATCACCACCACCGACATCCAGATCCAGAGCGTATGCTGTTCGGAAAATATAATAATACCCCAGATTACCCCGCTTAAGGTTACGACGTAAGCGCACTGGCTCGCGAACACGGGCCCCGATGTCTTGATAGTGTAGAAAAACATCGCGTAGGCAACCGAGCTGCCGAGCGCGATGCCGGCAATCGCGAGGCCGGCGTCGCTGGCTAACCAGGACCAGGATTCATCGATGCCGAAATACATCGCCAGGGGAAACTGCACCAGCGTCGCCAACAGGTTGGAACCGAAAATCAATTCCCTGATATCGATAACCGCGGCGACTCCCTTGTGGATATAAACGTTTTCGACCGCATAAAGCACCGCGCAAAGGATCACCAGCAGAATCCAGAAACTGGCGTCATCGCTGCTTAAGCCCTGGTCAGGGATAACCAGTAACAGAATAGCGATCATGCCGACCACGATACCTGCCAGGCGCCTGGCCACGATCGATTCGAAGCGCAGGACCAGCATGATTGCGTAGGTGAACAGGGGTACCGTCGATACTGTAATCGCGAGGATGCCGGCCGAGAGATGCGGCGCGGCGTAGTAATAGAACAGGTTTGGTGCGGTTATCCCGACCACGGCTAACACGATGTAATGGCGCAGGTGTCTGAGATTGAACAGGCTGAAGCGCCATAACAGGCGTGCGGCCAGGAATATCGTGGCGGTCAGGGCGACCTGCCAGGCGGAAAGGCCGAGCGGATGTGCACCTTGTTCGGTGGCAATCAGCGCCAGCGAAAAAGTCGCACCCCAGATCAAGCCGGCGGCCACGATCAGGAAGTAAGGAAATAATCGATGCTCGGTCATGCCCCCGGGAGTTCGGCTGTGGATTCCGCAAAACGGTGATTATAGTGGTCAAAGCAAATCGCCGATATGTATTTCTTTCGTTTCCCCGAGGTGTCATTGGCAATCCCGTCGAGGCACCGCATCGGCCGGCAGGCGTTGGAACATCTGAATTCGTCCTTATGTTAAAAAAACCTTGCAGATAAATGCGCTTCACGGCACATTTGCATACTGTAATTCAATTACACAACCAGGAACCCGACACGATGGATCACCTCAAGTTTTATATCGATGGCGAATGGGTAGACCCGGTTACCCCGGCAACCATCGACGTTATCAACCCGGCAACCGAAAAAGCGTTTACCCAGATCAGTGCCGGGAGTGCGGCGGATGTCGACCTGGCCGTCGCGGCGGCCCGCCGGGCTTTCGTCGACTACTCGCAGTGGAGTGTTGCACAACGGCTGGAGTTATTGCAGGAAATCAGACGCGGCTACAAGAAATATTTCGATGACATCGCGCAGGCTATTTCAACCGAAGTGGGGGCGCCGATCGACCTGGCCCGCGGCTCCCAGGCCAAACTGGGTGCGGGTCATATCAAGAGTGCGATCAAGGCACTGCTTAACTTCCAGTTCGAAACCGTGGAAGACGGTATGATTCTGCGTCACGAACCGATCGGCGTTTGCGGCCTGATCACCCCCTGGAACTGGCCGATGAACCAGGTAGCCGTCAAGATCATTCCCGCCCTGGCCGCGGGTTGTACCATGGTGTTGAAACCGAGCGAGGAATCACCGCTGGACTCGATGATTTTTACCGAATTGCTGCATGAGTCGGGAGTTCCTGCCGGGGTGTTCAACCTGGTGAACGGCTATGGTCCGGTAGTGGGTGAAGCCCTGTCGACACATCCGGATGTCGATATGATGTCCTTCACCGGGTCGACCCGCGGCGGCGTTGCCGTCGCCAAGGCAGCGGCCGATACGGTCAAGCGCGTTGGACAGGAGCTCGGCGGCAAGTCGGCCAACCTGATCCTCAAGGATGCCGACGTCGCGGCGGCAGTCAGCGAAGGTGTGCACTACATGATGGGAAACAGTGGCCAGTCCTGTAATGCGCCGACGCGAATCCTGGTGCCGCATGAGAAAATGGATGAAGCGATCGAGGCGGCAAAAGCTGCCGCCGAAAGTATTGGCGTCGATGATCCGGCGAAGCCGGGCGATCATATCGGCCCGGTCGTCAACCAGGCCCAGTTCGGTAAAATTCAGGGGCTGATCCAGCAGGGTATCGACGAGGGTGCTACCCTGGTCACCGGCGGTACCGGGAGGCCTGAACATTTGTCAACCGGCTACTACGTCAAGCCGACCGTGTTCGCGAATGTCGATAACAACATGACGATCGCGCGTGAGGAAATCTTTGGACCGGTGGTTGCCATTCTCGGCTATGGCGACGAAGACGAAGCAGTGGAGATTGCCAACGATTCGGTATTCGGACTCGCGGCCTACGTCAGTTCGGGCGAAATGGAGCGCGCCAAGCATGTAGCGAGACGTCTGCGTGCCGGGCAGGTTGCCATCAATTACGTGGCTGGCACGACCGATACACCTTTTGGCGGTTACAAGCAATCCGGCAACGGTCGTGAAAAAGGCAGGTGGGGACTCGCCGAATTTCTCGAGGTCAAGGCAATCACCGGGTTGCCTACCGGCCCGCAATAGATGGCGGCTTCCATCCAGTTTGATTTCAGCGGCAAGCGGGTTCTAATAACCGGTGGCACCTCCGGTATGGGCGAATCGACTGCGCTTGCATTCGCCGCCGCGGGGTCCCGGGTCGTGATTACCGGTCGCAACCGGAAGCGGGCCGATGAAATTCTCGAGCGCGACCGGGAGTCAGGCGGAAGTATGGCGTTTGTCGCTGGCGATATCAGCGCGCGAAATGCCTGCGATCTTATCGTCGACGAAGCCGTGGGCATACTGGGTGGGCTCGATATAGTCGTCAACAGTGCCGGCATCATTTACCACGCGACGGCCGAAGAGACCACCGACGAACAGTGGTTGCAGACGATGAATGTCAACGTCAACGGCATGTTTTTTATCTGCCGGGCCGCGTTGCCGCATTTGAAATCCAGCCGCGGCACGATTATCAACATCGCCTCGGATGCGGCGTTAAGCGGCAGCTATCATTTGACCGCCTACTGCGCGAGCAAGGGTGCGGTGCTGCAGATGACCCGGGCGATGGCCCTCGATTACGCGCATGAAGGTGTTCGCATCGTACCCGTATGCCCGGGTGACGTCGATACCCCGATGCTGCGAGGTGAGTTTCGTGATCGCGTCCTGGAACTCGAGGCCGGGCTGCAGGAATCTGCCGATGGCGTGCCGCTGAAACGGGTCTGCAGCGCCCAGGAAGTCGCCGATATGGTTTTGTATGCCTGCAGCGATTCGGCGTAATTTATCACCGGGTATCCGCTTGTTCTCGATGGCGGCGGTCGCGCCTGAGAAACGTCACGCGAAACCGTTTTTTGTTTAGAATTCTATCTGCTCGCTGAGTAATGCCATCACCTGGCGCCAGTGTTTCTCCGCCGTGGGTCCGGTTTGCTTGAAAATTTCGGCAAAACGTTGGCGTTGCACCTCGGTCAGTTCATATTCCAGTTTTTTTCCTTTTGCGCTTAAGCGGATACGCTTGATACGCCGGTCTGCGGCGTCCGGCCGCTGACTGACATGGCCTTGCGCGATCATCTTTTTTAGCGGTTGGTGCAGGTACTGTTTGGATATGCGCATGATCTGTAGCAACTCGTTGACACTGCAGCCCGGGTGGCGTGCGAGAAAATAGAGCAGACGGTGATGAATCCGGGCGAGGCCGAGTCGTGCGAGTTGCTGGTCGGGTTTGTAGGTCATCGCGCGAAAACCGAAATGCATCGATTCCAGCGCGAGATTCAGTTCCTGTTCTCGTTTGCTCATGATGATTATTTATGTCAATAGTATTGACATAATAACGAATTCCGGTTAAATATTATAGGTCATTAGTATTAACCTAAAATAATATGAATACTAGAGCCCTCTGCTGGATTAACCAGGAAATCAAACCGGCTGCCGAAGCCACCGTGTCGGTATTCGACCACGGCCTGCTCTATGGCGACGGGATCTTCGAAGGATTGCGTTTCTATCATGGCAGAACATTTATGCTCGAAGCCCACCTGCAGCGACTGGAATCATCCGCCCGGGCGATTGGTCTCGAGTTGCCGTATAGCCTTCAACAGATCAGCGTGGCAATCGAACATTTGATCGAAGCCTATCCGGGCGATACTGGATACCTGCGCCTGGTGGTCACCAGGGGGGAGGGTTCACTCGGCATCGATCCGCGCAAGTGTGCACGCCCCGTACTTTTTATCATTGCCGATGAGCTGTCGGTGATGGATGTCGATGATAACAGCCAGGGTATCAGGCTTCATATTGCGCAAACCCGTCGTTTACCCGCTCAGTGCCTGGATCCGCAAATCAAGAGTTTGAATTATCTGAACAATATCCTGGCGCGAATCGAAGCCAACCAGGCCGGCATGGATGAAGCGCTGATGCTCAATCTCGACGGCTATGTCAGCGAAGGCAGTGTCGACAACATCTTCATAATTACCGGTGGCGTCCTGAAAACTCCGCCGCTCGGCGATGGTTTGCTCGCCGGTGTCACTCGTGCCGTCATTATCGAGGTCGCTGGACGGGCCGGCATACCCTGCGAGGAAACCAGTTTGACCCCGCAGGACCTGGCCCAGGCAGAGGAATGCTTTCTCACCGGCACCGGGGCGGAGCTGATCCCGGTTAAGCAGATAGGCGAGCAATTGCTCGAATCGCCCGACGTTGCGTTGACGCCGCTACTGGTGCAGGGCTTCAGGGAGAGGATTGACGAATATTGCCGCCGGGATCGGCAGAGCACTCAGTCGAGCCGGGATGCTGATTCCGTGTCAGCCACAGCGTCGTAAGGCGCCGCCCTGTGAGCCACCAGCATGGCGCAACCGGCCCCGATGACGCCCGGTTGGCTTTTGTTCATCGGGGGGATAGTATGAGTAGCTCAAACTGACAGGGTCCAAATCAATATGAAAGTAATAGTCGTAGGAGCGAACGGTGCCGTAGGCCGGACGGCGGTTGACGCCCTGTCGGGTCGCCACGAAGTCATCAAGGTTGGCCGAAGCAGCGGCGATGTGCAGGCGGACATCGAGGATATCGACAGTATCAGGGCCATGTATCAGCAGGTCGGCAAGGTCGATGCGGTGGTCAGTGCAGTCGGACATGGTCACTTCGGCGGGGTAGCTGAAATGACCACCGAGCAGTTCATGAAGGGCATTAATCACAAGGTTTTGCCGCAGGTTAACCTGGTGCTGGAAGGTTTTGATTACATCAATGACGGTGGCTCCTTTACCCTCACCAGCGGCGTTTTGAACCGGGATCCGATTCCCGGCGGTTCCTGCGCGGCGGCCGCCAATGGCGCCCTCGACGGTTTTGTGCTCGGCGCGGCGGTCGATATGCCACGCGGTATTCGAATCAACGCGGTAAGCCCGGAAGTTCTCGAGGTCTCGCGTGAAAAATACGACGGCTTCTTCCGTGGCCATGTGCATGTTTCCAACGAGGACGTCGGACTCGCCTACAGCAAGGCAGTCGAAGGTTGCCTGAACGGGCAGGTTTTTATCGTCGATTAGCCGGGGCTGTTAGCCAGCGAGACCCGGGGGGCCTGACTGCGGCCGCTGCGGAGATCTCCTCGCCTCATTGTCAATTTGAATTGCCGGGTGTTACCAGGCCTGGCGCTTATTCCAGCTGTTGTCCTGATCCGGTTTTTATGGGCAATAATGTAATTTGCCATCCACTATTAATACATTAGTTTCCATTGATAGAGAAAATAGAATAATAAAGAGGACCTTATCGTAATGAGTGACACGCCGAAAAAGGATAGCGACGCGGAGGTTGATAAGCTCGAAGATTCGCTGCATGAGGCAATCGACGCCTCGGATAAAAAGCAGGTTGAAGAAATCGTCGACACCATCTCGAGCCACGAGGCTTTGCGCCAGGTCTCCAGGATGGATTCCAGCGAGCGTGACAGTTTGATTTCGATGCTGGAGCCGGAAACGGCCGCCGAATTGATCGAAGAAGCGCCCGCGGAACTCGCGGTTACCCTGATTCAGGATCTCGATTCCACGGTTGCTGCGAAAATCATGCAGGAGTTGCATATCGATACGCAGGCCGACATCGTGCAGGAGCTGGAGCAGGAGGATTCGGAAGCAATTCTTTCCGAGATGGATGCGGTGAGTGCCGACGGTGTGCGTACGCTGTCTCAATACGATCCTGACACTGCCGGCGGCCTGATGGAACTGGAGGTGTTTTCTTTTTCCGTCAACGAGACGGTTGGAACCGTATTGAACAGGTTGGCTGATGGTGACGAGACCTTTGAACGTTATCGTGGACAGCATCCATATATTATCGATGAATCCGGCAAGCTGATGGGTGTCGTATCGTTGCGTGACATGCTCAGTAACAGGCGTGCGGTTCCGCTCGCCGAGATTATGCATCCTGCAATCTCGGTGCTGCCAGAATCGAGCCAGGAGGAACTGGTTGATCTGTTTGATGAAAATCCGTTTCTCGGAATCCCCGTTGCTGATTCACAGGGCATGCTGTTGGGCGTGGTGTCGAGGCTGGAGCTGGCGGAAGCCGAACTGGAACGCGCCGAGCATGAAAGCCTTTCACGGCAACAGGTTGGCGACGAATTGCGTTCGATGCCGACATTGCTGCGCTCGCGGAGAAGACTGGCCTGGCTGTCCTCCAATATCGTGCTGAACATCATTGCGGCGAGTGTGATCTCGGCCTACGAAGAAACCCTTGCTGCGGTAATAGCTATTGCTGTATTTCTTCCCATGGTGTCTGACATGAGTGGCTGCTCGGGCAACCAGGCGGTCGGCGTCAGCATGCGAGAATTGTCGCTCGGACTTACGCGACCGGTCGACCTTTTTCATGTGTTAAGAAAGGAGCTCAGCGTCGGCATCATCAATGGTATCGCGTTGGGGATCCTGATCGGCATCGTGGCATGGGTGTGGAAAGAAAATGCCTATCTGGGGCTTGTTATAGGCATGGCGCTGGCAACCAATACCATGATTGCCGTATCGATTGGTGGAACCGTGCCGCTGATGCTGAAGAAATTCGGCATTGATCCGGCGGTAGCCGCTGGCCCGCTGTTGACGACGGTGACAGACATGGCCGGTTTTTTCCTGGTGTTGAGCCTGGCCACGCTGTTCATGCCCCAGTTATTGAGCTGATCTGATGACGGCTCAAATCCAGTGCCTGCGCAGGTTTTTACAGGTGTTGGTGACTCAGCGTTTTTGCCCTGCTGCGGCAGGCGTGGTAAGCCAGCCCGGAGGTTAGAAAAATATACAGCGCAGCGGCAATTGCCAGCGTGTCCATACTGGTACCGACATCGATTTGCCAGCCAATCACGATCGGCGACACCGCTGTGCAGAACACCATGGCCGCGGCGCCGAGAGATTTAATCGCGCCGAGGTGCTGGTTGCCATACATCTCCGACCAGAACGGAGCGGTTACGGTAGACTGGAATCCTACCGTGATGCCGGTCAGGACGAGAAAAACGCCGCCCCATAGCAGGCTCGGCCCAAGTGCCAGGCTGATCAGACCAATACCCATTGGCAGCGCCACCAGCGGGACCATGCGGATCGCGCCGTAGCGGTCGATCAGCGGTCCGGTAACCAGCTTGGCGGCAACCGACACTATCGCGTAGAGTGAAAACAGCGCGGCCCAGCCGAGCAACGGCCAGCCTTTGGACTCAACCAGGTGAACCTGGTGAAAAATGAAGCCGGTAAACATCAACGGCTGCGACATCAGCCCCGGCGCAAACAGGGAAAAATAACGATCACGCAGCACTTCTGCGCGCGTCCACTGGCGTTTGCGATAAACGCGGGTGTCGTCGGCTGCCGCGCTGGATAGCTGGCTCAGGTATGTTTCATGGCGTTGCGAGTGGCCGCGCAGCAGGTAAATAATTGCCGGCACCATGAAGGTAACCAGCAGCAATCCGGCGATCTGCCAGCTCTGGCGCCAGCCGACCCATAACAGCAATGCGACCAGCATGCTCGGCATCACCGCTTCCGCTACCGCGTAACCCATGCTGGCGAGCGCCGACGCCTTGCCTTTATGCTCTTCGAGGTAACGTACCATCGCGGTCGTGCTGATGATGAACATCAGTCCCTGACCGAGCTGGCGTAACAGGAACAGGCTGACCAGCAAGGTGAAAATGCCGTCGCTGAATGACATCATGCCGCAGCCGATGGCCAAGCCCAGCACGATTGCGATCGATAGTCTTTTCAGATCCATGCGGTCGATCAGCGCTCCGGACCAGATCATCACGATGGCGCTGGCCAGCGTTGCCAGCGAATAGATACCGGCGAATTCGCCGTCACTCAGCGCCAGTTCGGCGCGAATCTCGCCGCTGAACAACGAGATCAGGAAAGTCTGTCCGGGCGAAGACCAGAAGGTCATCAGGAATCCGAACAGCAGTAGCTGCCATTCAGCCCGGATGAGCTTTAGCACGAGGCTTCGGTTTTGCGAGGCACGATCAGTGCGTCGACCGCGAGTGCTTCCCGGGAGTTCACCAGCACCGGGTTGATATCGACTTCGGCAATACTGTCACGGAGTTCGTAAGCAATAGCCGACAGCTTGACGATGGCGTCGATCAGCGCCTGCCGGTTCACCGCGGGCTTGCCCCGAACGCCCAGTAATAGCCGATTCGCTTTCAGCGAGCTGAGCATTGCTTCGGCGTGGCGCGGGCTGACCGGGCACATAGCCACCGCGCGGTCGGACAGCAGTTCAACCAGGATGCCGCCCGCGGCGACCATGATGATCGGCCCAAATTGGGAATCGTTGACCGTACCCAGCGCGATTTCGACTCCCTGCTCGACCATCTGCGAGACCAGTGCGACCGGCCCCAGGCGCGTGCACAAATCCCGGTAGCTGTGCAGCAGATCCGCCTCAGTTTGAATGTCTACAAACACGCCGTTACTGTCACTCTTGTGGTTGATGCCCGGTGCGGCGGTTTTGAGCACCAGTGGATAACCGATTTCAGCGGCCGCTGCGAGCAGTTCCGCTTGATTCGCGACGATACTGTGGCCGACAACCGGAAAGGCAAAGTCGGTCAGCAGCGCCAGCGCCGCGGTTTCGCCAAGAGCATCCGCTTGGTGATCTCCCAGTCGTTGTCTCCAGTCCGCTATTGCGCTGCTGTCCAGAGTGATTTCGGGCGCGTCATGCGCTGCCTCCAGTTTGAACTGGCGGTAGTGAAACAGGTGTCTGAATGCGAGCAGGGCTTCATGCGCGCCATCGATCACGGGAATCCCGGCCGCGTGCGCGCGGCGACAGATCTTCGAGTTGTCGAGATCCGAGTAACAGGTACCCATCGCGATCGGTTTCCCAGTTTTCCTGCTGACCGATTCGACCACGCGATAAATGGCTTTCGACAGGTAATAGCCGTCGCGGTAATTGCTGAAGAACGCGCCTGCGGCGACATTGGGGTCCTGCATCAATGCGTTCATGCAGGCCTCGAAGCGTTCCTCGAATCGTTCGTGTGAACCCCAGACATCTAGCGGATTTTCGGCCTTGAGTCCCGGGTCGAGGTTTTGCCCGAGAATTTCCCTGGTCGAATCTTCGAGCGGCGCATATTCGATGTCCAGCTCGAAGGCTTCGTCGGTCACCAGCTCGCGAAATCCACCGGATTCGAATGCGGCTGCAAATCCCCCCGCCGCGGCCTCGCGGCCTGATTGCAGCAACATCAGTATCGACGCCATCTCGTCGAAGTCGTCAACCTCGATCACGCCGTAACGTTTGAATAGCGCCTGGAACACCGCGTTATTGCCGGCGATCGCTCCGGTATGGGTCAGCGCCATCGCGGCACTGAGGGGTGATTTGCCGATCTTCAGGATTACCACCGGTATGTTTCTTGCGTTCGCCTTTTCGAGTGCGGCGACAAAGGCGGCAGGGTCGCGCACGGTTTCGAGAAACAGGCCGATCACACGGGTGTCTTCCTGCTCGAGACTCCAGTCCATGTAATCGGCCACTGTGGTGGCGATTTCATTGCCGGAAGACACACACAGATTAAAGCCGAGGCGACAGCCGTTGTGGCAAAGCGTGGTAAACGCGGACCCGGATTGCGCGATATAACTGATCTCGCCCTTGATGATTTCGGCGGCGCGAGGAAAGATACCGGCGTAGAGATCATGGCCGACGTTATAAAAGCCCATGCCGTTGATGCCGCAAATCTGGATGCCCGATTTTTTTGCGAGTGAGGCGAGGCGCTGCATCAATCCGGGTTCGGGATCCTGCTCCAGCACCCCGCTGGAATAAATCGTCGCCGCCCGGGCACCGTGTTTGACAGCCGCTTCGAGCGCTGCTTCGAGATGCTGGTTGCCGAGTGCGATGACAACGTGATCGACCCGGTCCGGTAGCGATTCGAGGAAGGGATAGCAGGGCTGGCCGAGTAATTCGGAGTAACGCGGGTTGACCAGGTACACGTCTCCGCCGTAGCTGGATTCGAGTACCATCTTCAACAGCCTGTGACCCGGGCTGTCAGCCCGTTCGGAGACACCCACCAGTGCGATGCTGGCCGGTTTTAGCAGGGGGTCGAGGCGATGTTCAGTCATTCTTGTCCAGTCTCGCCTCGCGCCATGCGAGCGCGGCCTTCATACCTTCATCACGCAGTATCTGGTTGAATTGCCTGCGCAGGTCGGTTTCCAGGGTTTCTATCTTGATCGAAGAATCGGCTCCCATGCGCAACGCCTTGCCAAGGCCCATGATTTCATAGGTCTGGTTGATCGCCTGCTTGGTCATCCGAACCGAATCCGGATCCATCAGGGAGACCTCGCGCGCCAGTGCGACAGCTCGCTCTAATGCTTCACCCGGAGATACCACTTCGTTGACGATGCCATGCAGCAGGGCTTCCTCGGCGCTCATGCGATCCTCCCCGCTGAGCAGCATTTTTTTGGCGCGCTTCGGATTTACGTACCAGGGGAGCAACAGCGCGACGATACTGCTGCCGAAGCGTACTTCTGGTTCGCCGAACAGACTGCCGGAATCGCACACGGTCATATCGCAGGCGAGGGCGATTTCGAACCCTCCGGCCAGGGCGTAACCATGTACCGCTGCAAGCGTCGGCTTGCTGCAATGCCAGAAGCGCATGATCAACTCGAGGTCGGCATCGATAGCCTTGCGCCAGTCCGCCTCGGTTTCACGTTTCGCGGCAACACCGGCCTGCAGGTCAAAGCCGGCGCAGAAGGCGCGGCCGTTACCGTGTACGACGACTGCATGTACCGAGTCATCGTTTTCAAATCGATCGAGTGCCAGGTTGATTTCGTCGATCATGGTGGCGTTGATCGCATTGAGTTTATCGGTCCGGCTCAAGCCGAGCAGGCCGACTGGTCCGCGCTGGTCAAGTACGATGGTTTCGAATGTCATGCAATTACCTGTTAATACCAGATGGCCGGATTATAAGCAGCTTCGCGCGCGAATAAAGCGAATCGTGCATCTATTTGCCGCCAGTCATGGTTGTGCGTTGCTGCAACCAGGTCGAGGGAGTGCGTGTTGACCGTGTTGCTTGAAATGTTAGGCTATCGAGCTCCTAGGCAGGATGAAAACCTATGAATCGGGACATAATCAGGTACCGGAATGATCGCGAGATGGCCGAGGAATTACTCAGGCATCCCGATGTAGTGCGCGTCAACGAGCACATAGAAAAAGCCCAGCAGGATGGACCCATGGGGACGCGTCGGCGACTCCTCGGAACCTCGGTTCGCCTCAGTCGTTTCATGGCGCCGGATGTTCACCGGATGGCGGACGAGTGCATTGAAAAGCTCGAAATGACGATCCCGCACGAACTCTACGTATACTCCAGCCCGCAGTTCAACGCTGCCTGTTTCAAGCCGGAAGGCGGAAAACTGTTTGTCATGTTCTCCTCCAGCCTGCTGGAAAAATTCGCAGGCGCCGAACTTAAATTCGTCATTGGTCACGAGTTCGGTCATCACGTCTACAATCATCACGAAATCCCTGTCGGATACCTGTTGCGTGGCAACCCGCGTACGCAGCCGCGCCTCGCACTGGATCTGTTTGCCTGGTCTCGAAACGCTGAAGTTTCGGCAGACCGGGCCGGTGCTTTCTGTGCCGGTGATTTGAACGGTATCGCCCGCTCTTTATTCAAGCTGGCTTCGGGGCTTGGCGACAAGATTATTCGCTTCGATCTGGAAGCGTTTCTGCGGCAGGTAGACGAAATGCAGATCGAAGACTCCGAGCCTGGGCAGGGGGCTCCGAAAGAGGACTGGTTTTCGACTCATCCGTTTAGCCCATTGAGGGTCAAGGCGTTGCAATTGTTCCATCAGTCGGAGCTGATGATCGATGGCGGCAGTTCGCACGAGCAGCTCGATGTCGGCGTACAAAGATTGCTCAGCCTGATGGAGCCGAGCTATCTGGAGGCACGTACCGATTCGGCCAGCGCAATGCGCCGTTTGCTGTTCTCCGGCGCCATCGTAGTGGCCAATGCCGATAAAGGAATCAGCGAAAGCGAGATCGAACTGTTCGAAAAGTTCTTCGGCGAGGGCGAGTTCGACAAGGATCTCAATATAAACCGCATCATAAAGACCCTGCCGGAGCGGATTGAAATCGCGAATGGGCAGGCCAGTTTGACACAGCGCATGCAGGTTATGCGCGATATCTGCCTGATGTCCATGGTCGATGGTAAGGCTAACGATGTCGAGCGTGTGGTGATGGACGATATTGCCGATCAGCTGGGGATATCGAGAACCTTTATTTGTCAGACGCTGGCCCAGGACTGCGATCTGGATTGATATTTATGTACGGCCGGATGGTGTCGAATGATTTTTCTTTTTTAGTCTGTGCCTGCTCTCTGCCGAAGCCGTAATCCGGGAGAATATATTTTAACGCCTGCTTTGAAAAAACCTGATTCTCGAACAAATCCGGACGGAGCAGGGGAGGCTGCGTAAAACCTGGTTAGCCGTAAAAATCTTCTCTGAACCGTGCCTGGATTTTTTCCACTTCATCCAGGTTCTGAATTAGCGCATTCACGCAATCCCGATCGAGTTTTTCACCCGCCAGTTTCGTGATCTCCTCGATAGCCTCGTTATTCGACCAGGCTTCTTTATAGGGTCTCGCGCTGGTTAACGCGTCAAATACATCCGCGACCGCAACGATGCGGGCTTCAAGAGGAATTTTTTCTCCCTTGATGCCGCTTGGATACCCCTGTCCGTTGACAGATTCGTGGTGGAACTCGGCAATATTGCGCAGCATGTCCACATGCTCGATGTTTTCAAGTCCGAAGTTTGCCAGAATCTCGTCCACCATTTTTTTACCCAGGCCCGCGTGGCTATGCATGACCTCGGTTTCGTTATTGTCCAGCTCTTCGGGTTTGAGCAGAATGTCATCGGGAATTCCAATTTTGCCGATGTCATGGAGTGGCGAAAACATGAACAGATGCTCGATATACTCGTCGTTCAGTTGGTACCTGGCAGAGAGAGCGTTGGCAATGAGCCGACAATAGCGGGACATTCTATCGAGATGACTGCCCGTCTCCGGATCTCGTATATGCGTGATGTTGCCGGTGGTTTTTACCGCGGCGCTCAAGACTCGAATAGAGGTGATTTCGTTGATTACCATTAACGAAATCAAATGGCCATAAGTGTCAACCTGGCGCAACGTCTTATCGTCAAAAACATCCTTCTTATCAGAATTAAAAAATATGAATCCGAAGAATATGCCGTTATTAAACATCGGCATGGTATAGCTCGCGGCATAACCGTAACGCCCCAGTCGCCTTGAATGCTCGCTTTCCTCGCCTTCGAAGGTGGGCATGTTGTTTATTACCCTTGGCAAACCAGTTTTCAGGATTTCCTTGAGTGACGGGGCATCCTCTATCAGGGTACTGTAATGGTCGAGCGGGTTGTCGTCGCCGCTACTGTGCATGTAGGTCTTCAGTACGCTTGTCTCGGGGTTGTAAATCGCTATCGCAATACGTACGATAAAAGGGAAAAGGTCGACAATGGACTTGTGAGTTGCCTGCAGCTTGTCCTGCAGCGGGACGAGCCTGTTGAGTTCTTCGAGTACGTCGTTATGTGTGGTCATGTAAGGCTTGGGGATGCGGCATAATCTGTATGAGTATAGTGATTTTCCCGCTAATATTTTCTGGTTAAAAAAAAGGCCAGTTACTTTTTTATTGCCGGGGATCAATGAAATAAACTGGTACAGGACTAGTATCGGCCGTTCAGACCACTTCAGGAGAGGAAACGAATGAGTAAACAGTCGATCGAGAAATATTTGTCCACCCACGCTTTCTTTTCCGAAATGGATGACGACTTCCTGAAGTTCCTGTCAGACTCTGTCAGCGAGCTGCAGGTCAAACAGGGCGGTGTCCTGTTTCAGCACGGAAATCGCGCTGACAAATTCTATTTATTGCGCAGTGGTCAGGTCTCTATCCAGGTGCCGGCGTTGATGGGGCCGACGCTTGAAATCCAGACTCTTGGCGAAAACCAGATACTTGGCTGGTCCTGGTTGATACCGCCATACCGCTGGAGTTTCCAGGCCCGGGCGCTGGAAGATGCGGATTTACTGGAGTTTGACGGCAGTGCCATATTGGCGCGTTGCGAGGAAGACCCGAAGTTCGGCTACGATTTGTTCAAGCGCTTCGCAGCGCTGATGTCGGAACGTCTCGACGCCGCCCGTCAAAAGATGATGGATGAGTGGAATCCGCCTGGATTCGCATGAGTAACGGGATTGCCGGCTCTATCCTGCTAATGCGGTCTGCCGCGGCGGCGGGTTTCGCGCACTAACACAATGCTCAGGAGCCGCTGACAACGGCTTTTGAATCTATAAGATCGTCGGAAGCGCGCGTCACCGCTGCAACCCATCAGCGCCGCGGTTGCAGATTCAGGGACCTGCCCAGGATGGATATATTAGCAGTTACTTATATAGGTTAATGTACTTACCCGTGCGTAAGTTGCTTCGACATATCTATTAATTAATTTCTATATATAAAGAGACGACAATGAATCTAAAACTGATCCCGATATTATTCAGCATGCCCTTCCTGTTAAGCCACCAATACCTGGCGGCCGCCGATGCCGACCCGGTGCAACTGAAACAGGAGGCCGTGGGTATCGTGAAAAAATTCGGGGGTTCGTTGAAACCTGAGCTGAAAAAAGCGATTCAGTCCGGTGGACCAGCCCACGCGATCTCGGTATGTGCTGAAAAGGCACCGGCGATTGCGCAAGGCCTGAGTAACGAAACCGGCTGGATTGTGAAACGGGTCAGTCTCAAAGCGCGCAACAAGCAAAGCGCAATCCCCAACGCCTGGGAAAGGAAAGTGCTGGAGCAGTTCGATCAACGCCAGGCCGCCGGCGAATCTGCGTCACAGATGACTTACTCCGAAGTCGTTGACGACGAGTTCCGTTTTATGAAGGCGCAAGCTGTCGAGGCTGTTTGCATGAATTGCCATGCCGCGAAAGTCAAACCCGAAGTGGAGGCGGCCCTCAGGGAAAACTACCCCGATGACAAGGCGCGTGGCTACACGCTCGGACAAATACGAGGCGCCTTCAGCCTGACCAGGGACCTCTGACACTCCCGAATGCCGGGGTCGGATCATGTTTTTGAGCAAGGATACTCGCGAACGACACCAGGGGCCGGTGTGGTTGCGCTTCAGTTTATCTGTTCGCAGTTCGCAGTCCGCGGCCCAGGTTGGCCAAACATCTGCAGTCTAGGTGGCTTTGCCGTGCCAGCGCTCGACGACCTCGCGCATGCCAAAGCAGCGTTCGAGTAGAACCAGCTCGGATTCACCGACGCCCGCTTCGGTCATGTAGTCGCGCCAGTTTGCCGTTACCTCGAGCACCTCGCCTGCGATTTCGCGGGCGAGCTCGTCGGCTACCCCCATGCGTCGCGCCGCGGCATGGATATTGTCACCGCTCGGTGAACTTCCGAAAGGACCGATCGCGATGGCACGCGAACCCTGCAGACTGAGTTGGGGCACGATATCGTAGCCCGGCGAAAACGAGTAGTCCGAAACCGAAGCTCGCTTCATGAAGGCGTGGTTGCGCAGGTGGTCGTCGGTGTTGCCGATAGCGATGTTGAATAGCATGCGGCGAAAAACTACCGCGCCGAGATCAGCGGTCAGGTGTCCGATGCGCTTGCCGAGCTGGGTAATGCCCGGGTAGGACATCGTCGATTCGTCGATCTCGGTGATGTCGAACTTGTTGATGAGACTCGCCAGCGAGACCAGGTGATGCTGCTCGTTGGGAGACTGGTCGAAGCGTTCCACCAAAAGTACGGGACCGCGATCCGTTTCGGTGAGGTCCACATCGGGTACTTCGATGCCGGCTTCGCGCGCCATGCGCATCGATGCGAGCTCGACCCTGCACATATCGACCAGGTCCGAGTCGCGGTTGAACTTCGTTATCCATTCACGGTCGTCGTGTTCGATCAGTGACTTGGGGCGTGCGCCACCGATGCCGCTGCCGTGGAAGAAGAAGGGCTCCAATGCGCGGTCCACGTCCTTGCCGGCCTCGATATCAGAGGCGATGTGCTGTAAATGTACCAGGTTCTCGAATGGTCGCTCGGGCGGCGGCCGCACCGGATCGTCGATTGCCGGCGTGAAGTGCAGTGCGCCTACGCCTTCGCCCGAGGCGGCGAGCAGGAATTCGATTTGTGTGACCGGCGGCGGTTGGCGGGTTTTGGTCAGCCAGCGCCTGCCCCACTCGTCGGGTCCCGCGTCGATCAAAACGCCGAACATCGCGGGTGTATCGCGAGTGCGGTGCTTGACATGGATGTCCGCGTTCAGCGGCAGGTTGATCGGGTCGAGGGCAAATGCCCTGGGATGGTTGATATAGGCCCTGGCGTATTTGAAGCGGCCGACCTTGTCGTCGACAATCAATTGACCGGCGAGCATGATCGTGCCGTCGCCGAGGTCCGCGTGGATGAACAGTTTTTCCGTCATTAGATGTCGAACTCGTCATCAGCCGACGCGAGCGGAGCGCGGGCCCGCTTACGCATGGCGTTACGGCCGAGGGCTTCACCGAGGGTATCGTCGCCGCGGGCGATGACGCGATCGAATGCAGTTGGCAGTCCGAACACGTCGAGTAGCGCAAGGTAAGCGCCAACCGTGATGTGCGGGGAGCCGGCTTCGACCTTTCTAATCGAACTCTCGGACAGCCCGGCTTTGGTCGCGGCGTCCGCCTGGGTCCAGTTTCTGAGCAGGCGGGCTTCTTTCAGGCGCGCACCGAGAGCGGCCAACGAACCCAGGGCTGCATCGCTGATCAGGGCATAGGAGAGTGAGCTTCTCGGCATAGCGCTATTTGTGTTTAAAACAGGTTATATAGTACGTCAATTTCAATTTATCAATTTATATAGGTGGATATTCATGCAGGGTGCGTTTGTTAAACGCATCAATTCGTGTATGCCATATTATCAGTTTATATAAATGGATATTCAATATTTAACGATTTATATAGATTGAAACATGCAAACCAGGATACGTTTATCAAGCGCATCAACAGGCGTATGGCATAGTATCAACTTATATAAATAGATATTCCGAATTTATCAATTTATATAGATTGAAATATGAGGGCCTGGGTAGGTTCGTTAATCGCATCAATAGCCTCACACCACAGTATCAGTTTATATAAACAGATAATAAATATTTATCAATTTATATAAATTGAAAGCTGCGGTTCAGGGTACGTATGTAAAGTGCATCACTGGGCGCACGATATAATATCAATCTATATAAAGCGATAATATTTTATTAACTATTTATATAGATCGATATATGGATCAGGGTATGAGTGCAGGCGCAGGACCAGGCGAATCTCGAAATATCAGTTTATATAACTAAATAAAGAAATATAAACAGTTTAAATAACTATATTGTCTTGTTTGCAGCGCCGAAGTTTTCGCTCTATGCTCGAAACTGGACGGATTCAGGAGTCCGGTCAGCTCGACAGAGCCCCTCCTGTGGGGCAGTCATACCCTGAGCCAGCAATGGCCGGATTCTGTAATCGCCTCCGGTCCGCTGTCAGCTGGCAGTTTAGAACGACTTCTTCAGTCCCGCAGCCGACCCTTTTCACGATAGTATTTCGCCTGTATTGTCGAGCAATTATTGATTGCGCCGGAACCGTGCTTACGCCATCTGGCGTCGCACTTTTGATAGATCAGTTTCTCCATAAAGTCGTTTTGCAGCTTTTTGTCCAACATCAACCTGGTTTTGACGCATTTACTGATTCTTCTGACTCCACTTTCCGGGTGGTAATCAGTGCAGTCGTCATAAATACCCTGTGCCAGGGATCGTCTACCTAACTGATCATGCGCGTAATCAAGAATTTCATTCTTGATATTATCCTGTCTTCTCATGCAGGCTCCCGCCGCGGATGCAATGGTTCCATTTTTTTCTACGCAATAGTCGAATATTTCGTCTGTGTATATCAGCCTGTAGCTTTTCAGCAGGTAGTACTGACTTTCGAAGTTTATCCGTTCGTCGGTTTTAGTTGCGTGCAAAACTGTAGACAGCATTGAAAGAACTAAGAAAACAGTGGCGCTCTGAAGCCTCATTCCATGTGCCTTATGCTGAAATGAATTCGATTATTGTACTTGAAAACTTTACTGCCCGTATTTGTCGTTCCCTGGTCCGGATAGCCTGAGCAGGAAACGGGAATTCAAAGGCCGCGGATAATACGGTGTAACGGGTTAAATGACGCCACACATCCGTCTTGATCTCAGGACCGCGTTTTACTGGCCGGAAGAATATTATGTTGTGCCGGGGGCTTTACCGCGGCGCCTGCGCAAGGCTAGAATCGGCCGGATTGCATTAGTAGCAGGTTATTTCATAATGGCTGCCGCACCCTATAACCCCACTGGCGAGTATCAACCGGCATCGACGATTGGTCTGCCCGCGCTTTATGCATGGCCGCCGCGGCCGCTGGCAGCATTGAGATACCTGTTTTTCGATATGTTGTTTCCGTGGGGATATTTGTATATCGGCATGGCTTTTATCGCCTGGTATTACCTGACACCGGCACTGGCCGACATGGCCGAAATCCAGGCTGGTTGGGTGGTACAAATCTGGCTGCGCAATGCTGCCTTGCTGACGCTGGTGGCGGGCGGTTTGCACTGGTGGCTGTATATGCGTAGGGGTCAGCAACGTAAGTACAAATACCACGACAAGTGGCCCGCCACCGATAGCAGGATGTTTCTGTGGGGTAACCAGGTGCGCGATAACGTGTTCTGGAGTATTGTTTCGGGGGTCAGTATCTGTACCGCCTACGAAGTGTTTACCTTCTGGCTTTACGCTAACGGGTACGTGGCGATTCCATCGATCGCGGGACAGCCGATATATTTCGTGATTTGCCTGTTCGGCGTGTTTTTCTGGGGTAATTTTCATTTTTATTGCGTGCACCGATTCATGCACTGGCAGCCGGTTTACAGGATTGTGCACGAACTGCATCATCGCAACGTCAACACCGGACCGTGGACAGGCATTTCGATGCATCCGCTGGAACATGTTATTTACTTCAGCGTGTTCATCCTGCTCTGGTTCCTGCCGGTGCACCCTGTCATTGTCGTGCTGTTGAGCCTGTACATGGCGATTGGCCCCGCACCATCACACTCGGGTTTCAATTTTCTCGAGATCATGGGCAGGCGTTTTTTCACCGGGGACTGGTATCACCAGTTGCACCACCAGTATTTCAATTTTAATTATGGCAATACGGGAGCTCCCGTGGATAAGCTGTTTGGCAGCTGGCACGACGGCAGCAGGGAGTCACTGCAAGCTCAGAAAGAGCGTTTGCGCAAACAACGCCGTCAAACCGCCTGAGACCTGGTAATGCCTGATACTGAACATGGCAGACGCGCCAAACGTAAACCCCGGCGGCGCCCATCCGCTTCATCGGCAGCAGCGTCGCCGCCCCGGCAACTCGGTGGTAGCGTTGGCGGACGCTATCAGCCCCTGAATCCTTCCGATCTGCCAGTGCTCGACCAGGCGGTGCGTAAAATACTGCAGAATGTGGGCATGTCGGAGGCGCCTGAAACAGTCATCGAGCATGTTACTGCCGCCGGAGGCAGTGTCGATTCTGACGGTCGCCTGCACTTTTCGGCGCAATTGATCGAGCGCGCCCTGGAAGGTTTGGCGAGAGATTTCACACTCTGTGGTCAAAAACCGGAACATGATATGCGGCTCGGTAGCAGACGCGTTTACGTGGGCTCGGGCGGGGCTGCGCCAATGATCATGGACCTCGAAACAGGCCGTTACCGCGAATCGAGTCTGCGCGATCTCTATAATGCCGCGCGCGTGGTCGACAGCCTCGAGCATATTCATTTTTTCAGCCGTTCGCTGGTCGCGCGGGATATGCCTGATCCTCACAGCCTGGATATCAATACGGCCTATGCCTGTCTTGCCGGCACTTCCAAGCACGTTTTTACGTCGGTGTCGCTGGCCGAGCATGTCGCGGAGATCGCCGAGATGTGTTTTTACATCGCGGGTTCGCGCGAGGCATTTCACGCGCGCCCGTTCCTGTCGCTGAATATCAACCCGCCGGTACCGCCAATGCGCTTCGATGCCGATTCCTGTGAAGTACTGGCCGAGGCCGCGCGCCTGGGCATTCCACTGCATTCGAATACTTTCGGCCAGATGGGGGCTTCCAGCCCGGTGACGATCGCCGGTACCGTGGCGCAGACCATTGCCGAAACCCTGTCCGGCATGATCTTCGCCTGGCTCGTCAACCCGCAGGCAAAAGCCATCTTCGGCACGCGTCCGCTGGTGACCGATTTACGTACCGGTGCGATGAGCGGTGGCAGCGGCGAAGCCGCGATCACGATGGCGGCGAGCGCCCAGATGGCCGCTTACTACGATCTGCCCAACTCGACCATTGCCGGTGCCACCGACAGCAAGATTGCCGATGCGCAAAGTGGTTATGAAAAATGTCTGACTGTCGCGCTCGCGGCGCAGGCGGGTTCCAACCTGATTACCCAGGCCGGGGGCATGCAGGCTAGCCTGATGGGCTGCGCGCTTGAAAGTTACGTCATCGATAACGATATGCTTGGTAGCATCATGAAGTCGCTGAGCGGGATCGAGGTCAGCGCAGAAACCCTCGCGCTGGATGCGATCGACGAGGTGGTGCACGGTGACGGTCATTTCCTCGGTCAGCCGGAAACGCTGCAACGCATGCAGACCGATTTTGTATACCCTAAGATTGGTGATCGCCGAACTATTGCCGAATGGGAAGGCGATGGCGCTAAAGATATCCGCGAAGTCGCGCGCGAACGTACCCGGCATTTACTTGCGCAACACTACCCGAGTCATATTTCCACCGAGACGGATCGGAAGTTACGGGACAATTTTGATATACGTTTGCCAGTGGAGGCGATGCAGCAACAATGAAGATAGCAATATTTGGCGTGGGTGCGATGGGATCGGTCTACGCGGGGCTGATGGCCGAGGCCGCACATGAAATCTGGGCGGTGGATATCTGGCAGGACCATGTTGACGCTATTAACCAATCCGGTCTGCGCGTCGAGGGCGCCAGCGGTGATCGAGTGGTGCAGGGCATCAGGGCCACCACCAATGCGCAAGATGTCGGTGATTGTGATCTTTATGTACTTGCTACCAAGGCCTCGGGTGTCGGCCCCGCGGCAGAAATGATTGCGCCGCTAATGGGGCCAGAGTCAATAGTAATTACGATTCAAAACGGCCTCGGCGCCGGTGAGCGAATTGCGCAATATATGGCTACCGATCGCGTGCTGCTCGGTGTCGCCGACGGTTTCGGTGCCTCGATCAAAGGACCCGGCCACGTGCATCATAATGCAATGAACCTTATCCGCGTCGGTGAGATGGACGGCGGTATGAGCGCGCGCCTGGAGCGCATTACCGGGGTCTGGCAGGAAGCCGGCTTTAACGCAAAGGCGTTTGAAGATATCGATCAGCTGATTTGGGGTAAGTACATCTGTAACGTTTCCTTTAGCGGACCTTGCACCGTGTTCGACTACACGCTGGGCGAACTGATGGCCGATCCAGCGGCCTGGGCCATCGCGCAGGGTTGCGCGCATGAGGTCCAGACCCTCGGGCAGGCAAAGAATATCGAGTTCACATTTGATGACCCCATCGAATACATCGCAGCCTTTGGTAGTAAAATGCCGGACGCGCGTCCGTCGATGCTGCTCGATCATCACGCGAAACGCCCGTCGGAAATCGACGCGATCAACGGCATGGTGGTCGAGCTCGGCAAACAGCTCGGTATACCGACACCGTACAACGAAGTGTTGAGCGCCGTTATCCGGCAACGGGAAGCCACGTTTTAGTTATGCGTTGGCGCTATACTCGAGAACTCTTAAATCATCGACGGTTCTCTCTAGTCATCCCCGCGCAAGCGGGGATCCGGCAAGATTGTTTTCCGCCGAGATCCCCGCTTGCGCGGGGATGACTTGTAGAGGGGTACTAGATTTCGATACGTCAACCCAGCGTGTGCTGGGGGGCCGCTTGCGCGGGAACTTAAAGATCCAACTCAGGCATCAAGCTGCATCCCGCCCGGTTCAACGATAGGGCTTGAGCCAGCCCAGTGTTGCCAACGTGGCCACGGTTGGAAAATACTCGGCCCCAACATAGCCCTGGTAATCCAGTGAATCGATAAGCCTGAAGATGCGCTCGAAGTCGATTGTGCCAAGGCCGGGTTCCGTGCGACCTGGCAGGTCGGAGAACTGGATATGCCCGACCCGCTCGATTGCGTCGGGCAGGCTGGTTACCAGGTCGGTACCCATCATCTGCATGTGGTAGAGGTCATACTGCATACCTAAATCGATATCCGCCATAGCGTCGATCAGGGCCATTGTCTGTCGCTCGGTGTTCAGAAAAAAGCCGGGTAAATCGATGCTGTTAACCGGTTCGGTCAGCAATTGTATTCCCAGTTCGCGGGTGAGCAGGTCGGCCTTGCGCAGGCTGGATTCGAATACCGACTGGCATTTTAACCTGTCGTGTCGTGGATCGGGCTTTCCGGCGAGCAGGTTCATCGACGTCGGGCGCAGCACTTCGGCAAATCTGCGGGCCTCGGACAGCGCCTGTTCGAATTCTGCCTCACAACCGGGAATGGCGGCGAGACCTTCACCGCCGTTCATCAGGTCGCCGGCCGGGAAATTCATCAATACGAGCGGCAGGTTTTGCGCTTCGAGTTCGGCGCGCAGAACAGCTGGGTCCTGGTCGTAGGGAAACTGGATTTCGATAGCGTCGAATCCGGCTGTCGCCGCCAGGCCGATACGCTCGATAAAGGGAACTTCGCGAAACAGCGTGGAAATGTTAGCGGAAAATCGTGGCACAGGCTGTCGTTAACCGGTGATTCATTTGTGCCTATTTTAGGTGTCAAACCGGTCAAGGCAAGACCAGGCAACATTCGGATGGTTCTAGTGAACCTGGTTTTGTGATGACCCCTGCAAAGACCAGTTGCGTCGCAGAGATTGCCGATCAGATCAGAAAATGGCGCAGATGATAAGTGATTGGCGCGCCAGGATAAGTGATTTCCATGATCTGCCCTATATAAAAATCATTGGATAGAGCAGGATGTAAAACCATGACTTATAAACGATACCGATTTTTCTGCATGCTTAAGGGCCTTGCTTGTGGTGTCGTGCTTCTGGCGAGCAGTGGCGCTTACGCTGGCGGTGGAGCCTATCTATACAATGCAACCGCGTCGGCGGAAGACGCTGGTCAGGTCTCTGGGGAATTTCAGCACAGCCTGGCCAGGTACCATGAAAGTGATTTGAATGGTGCGAAACCGATCGTCTGGACAGGTGAGAATGGTGAGTTCGCCGGTGAGAACGTGGCTATCCAGGAAAGCTCGGAGAACGATCTAACGGGTCGCACAACGAGTAATCTGGAAGCGGGAATCGGTATGGGAGTTACGCCCTTGTTCGACACCTACGGTGTATTACGAACAGGTAGTAACAATAATCAATCTACCTATGCCGTGCTGGGTTTTCGTGCAGATGAAATGATTATGGATGATGCGGATACTGTAGAGAGCAGTAAGGACGTCAGATTATCCTATGGTTTTGGCGTCAATAAATCATCATCTAATTTTGAATACATGATGTCCATGGATGAGGGAAGTAAAGACATCTCTGCGATAGGCATGCGGTTTACTTCTGAGTTTTAAGTGATTGCGGGTGGTCCGGCACCAGTCCGGCGCGGGATGGCTTTTAATACCGTCAACGGAAATAAAAAAAGGCTGACCAGGGTCAGCCTTTTCTCATTCTGCGAAAGGTTAATTATGAGCTAGGCAGAATGACTTTGTCGATAACGTGGATGACGCCGTTGCTGGCTTCGATGTCGGCCGTCATAACGTTAGCGCCGTCGATCTTTACGCCGTTAGTAGCGTCGATCTCTACCATGCTGCCCTGAACGGTCTTTACTTCGAGGTCCTTGCCGGCGATGTCGCTAGACATCACTTTGCCGGGGACGACGTGGTAAGTCAGTACCGCGATCAGCTGATCTTTGTTCTCGGGTTTGAGCAGGTTTTCAACGGTGCCTGCAGGCAGAGCGGCGAAAGCCTCGTCAGTCGGGGCGAATACAGTGAAAGGACCGTTGCTCTTCAGGGTAGCGACCAGGTCGGCAGCCTGGACGGCGGCAACCAGTGTGTCGAATTTACCGGCGGTAACGGCGGTATCGACGATGTCTTTCTGCATGGCATTCACGCCGAAGAAAGTTAAAGGGAGCATTGCGACGAGCGCGATTGAGTAGCGTTTGATTAAGTTCATTTGTAGACCTCCAAAGTCAAAAATATTGTTTGCCCCCATTCCTACGGCCCAACTTCAGGGGTGGATCACATTAATTTTTTTCCGGCGATTAAACTCGCGGTCCGGTTCCACAATTACCTGCTAAATCGCCCTGGTTTTTTGTGTCCATAATTTAACCGACTTCCGCGTGTAATCAGGTAAACTGCCCTGCTTGCCGATGTCTGCGATAAACAGGCGCCTGACTCCTGAACAATATTGCCGAATGATTTACTGAATTGACCACTAAACCGATCAGAGCCAATCGAGCCGGCCTCGGCGTCTCGATTACCGTTATCGGCGGTCTGTGCTTCGCCATCCAGGACGCTGGTATCAAGTGGCTGACCGCTGAGGTCGCCGTATTGCAGGTTTTGTTTCTGCGTAGCCTGTTTGGCATTGTTTTTCTTGGCGCGAGCACTTTATTTTCCGGTGAGCATATTTCTCTGCGAGTAAATCGCCCCTGGCTGTTGGCGATTCGCACCGCGATCAACATCCTGTGCTGGGTATTGTTTTTTTACGGATTGAAATACCTGCCGCTGGCCACGGCGGTCGCCCTGTTTTTTTTCGTTCCCCCTGTTTCTGACCATTTTGTCCGTGCCCATGCTTGGTGAGACAGTCGGGTTACGCAGAATTCTGGCCATCATAGCTGGATTTATCGGGGTACTGTTGATCACCAATCCGGCGACTGGTCTTTCCATACCCGCCTTGCTGATGCTGGGTGCCGCGTTCGGCTGGGCAATAGCTGCGAGTTTGACGCGGATTCTGGGAGAGAAGGAGAATACCACGACGCTACTGTTCTACACGTTGCTCGGTTTTATCGTCATTCTGCTGATACCGCAGTACTGGGTATGGGGTGCGCTGGAGACGGATGATTATCTATTGGTTACCGGCGTTGCCTTCTTCGGGGTTATTGCGCAGTTTGCGGTCACCAAGGCCTACACGATTGCGTCACCGTCCCTGATTGCGCCTTTCGAATACACGGCACTGATCTGGTCCGCTTTGCTCGGTTACCTGCTGTGGAATGACATTCCGGATGCCTATGCTATCGCGGGTGCGGTTCTGATACTCGGCAGTGGCGTTTATATCATCCATCGCGAAACGCTGATGCGGGCAGATGATTAACCATGCCGCTCTGTTGCCCGGTCAGACACTGCCGTTGCCGGATATAGTTTTACAGTTAGCTGGTGACCATGCCGCTTAGCCGCTGGTTGATGAGCGCATCAGCTTCGCTCATGATGCTGTCGATCAGTTCTTTGCAGCTGGGTATATCGTTGATCAAACCCGCCACCATGCCGCAGGACCAGACACCTGCTTCCATGTCTCCGTCGAGCATGATTTTTGGATAGACACCGGCCACCTCGTCGATGATGTCTTCAAATTTCAATTCGCTACCCAGGGTCCGTTCTTTCTCGAGCAGGCTTGCGGCGGCTTTGTTGTTCAATACCCGTTCGGTGTTACGTAACGGGCGCATCACCAGTCGGGTATCCAGTTCACTTGCCGCAACAATAGCCTGTTTGACTTTCGGGTGAACGGGCGCTTCGCGGGTGGCGATGAAGCGGGTGCCCATGTTCATGCCCTCGGCGCCCATCGCCAATGCCGCGACCAGGCTGCGAGCATCCGCCATACCACCGGAAGCGACGAACGGAATCTGTAGTTCGTCGGCGGCGCGCGGCAGCAGGATCATGTTCGGAATATCGTCCTCACCGGGGTGGCCACCGCATTCGAAGCCGTCGACCGATACCGCATCGCAGCCGATCGTCTGGGCCTTGAGCGAGTGTCGCACCGACGTGCATTTGTGGATGATCCTGATGCCGGCGTCCTGCAGGGCCGGCAGGTATTCCTGCGGGTTGCGGCCGGCGGTTTCAACCACCGTAACGCCGCCTTCGATGACCGCCCTGATATAAGCGGGATAGTCAGGTGTTGACAGGCTGGGCAGGAAAGTCAGGTTGACGCCGAACGGTTTGTCGGTCATATCCTTGCAGCGAGCAATTTCGTTGGCCAGGTCACCGGCCGATTGCTGAGTCAGCCCGGTAATGATGCCGAGCCCACCGGCGTTGGACACCGCGGCGGCCAATTCGGCAAAACCCACATAATGCATACCTCCCTGAATGATCGGATGCTCGATGCCAAGAAGTTCGGTGATGCGTGTTTTCATGCCTTAGTCTCGTTCGATTGGAATATCGGCGACAGTATACTTAATTCGTCATCGTATCGATCGGGCATGATTCTATTTCTCCGGGTTGAATTATTGACCAAATGGTCATAAACTAGTTGAAAAAAATGGCTGGAAAGCAGCCGATTGCAGTAATATTATAGTTATTGACCAATCAGTCAAGAATAATTTCAGCTATCAAGGTGGATTGGATATGGCCAGGCCCAGACAGTTTGACGAATTTCAGGTTATCGAGAAATTGATGAAGGTTTTTTGGGATAAAGGTTATGAAGCCACGTCGATGCAGGATCTGGTTGACGCTTCGGGATTGCTCAAGGGTAGTCTTTATGGTGCCTTTGGCGATAAGCGTGCGCTATATCTAGCCGCGTTAAGGCATTATGACCGAACCCGGATCCAGGCTGGAATCGATATGCTCAATGCCGAGGGTAGCTCCCGGCAGAAAATCGCCCGCCTGTTCGACAACGTGATCGAATCGACCAAGCGGAGTGAATTTGCCGGCGGTTGCCTGTTATGCAATGCAAGCCTGGAAATGGCAGTTACCGACAAGCAGGTGAAAAGAGAGATCAAGACAACTATTCGTCGATTGAAACTGGCGATTATGGATACGCTCAAAGCACAGACCGGAAACGAGGAGCAGGCTGCATCGCTGGCGGCGTTTATTATCAGTGCCTATTTCGGTACCCGCGTGCTGGCCAAGGCGGGCGCCCCTGCGGCAATGAAGGGTGAAACCCGCGACCGTTGTCTGCAACTGCTGCCCTGAAGCTTACTCAGAGCAGCCTGAATACATCTCCCGCCTGGCTAATGCCGCCAAATTGCGCTGATAAATCGCTCTCAATTTATCGCGGGCTGGATTAAATTAGGCGACTCGACTTAACTAACGCAGTCTGGCCCATGTCCACAACCAGCCGAAATGGAACTGTCTACGAATTTAGCGGACCCAGCGATGCGCCGTTTATCGTACTGGTGCATGGCCTTGGTCTGAATCGACATGTCTGGGAAAAATTCTCACCCCGTTTGTCCCAGCGCTACCGGGTTTTAAATTACGATCTGTATGGACATGGTGAGAGTGCGCCGCCCCCGGGTGCCCCCTCGCTGACGATGTTTTCCGAACAATTACTTGAATTGCTGGATGAGCTGGGGATAGATCAGTGCTCGATTATCGGTTTTTCCCTGGGTGGCATGATTAATCGGCGTTTTGCGATGGATCATCCCGACCGATTGCGCGCCTTGGCGATACTGAATTCACCCCATGAGCGTGAGCCCGAGGCGCAGAAGCTGGTCGAGCAACGCGCGCTGGATTCCGCCGCGGGTGGTCCTGCTGCGACGCTGGATGCCACCATCGAGCGTTGGTTTACCGGGGATTTTATTTCGGCTAATCCGGATTTTATCGCTACCGTACGCGACTGGGTTCTGGCGAACGATCCTGCAAGCTACGCACTGTGCCGACAGGTGCTGGCCTTCGGGGTGGTTGAGTTAATCAGGCCGGAGCCGCCGATTACCCATCCGACACTGATCATGACCTGTGAAAACGACAGCGGCAGCACACCCGGCATGAGCCAGAGTATCGCCAGTGAAATCGAGGCTGCGCAGGTGATCATCGTGCCCGGATTGCAGCACATGGGTTTGTGTGAAAATCCGTTGTTTTTTATTACCGCGCTGACGGAATTTCTCGAATCGTTACTCGCTTGAGCCCGTCCCGGCAGGCTTTTGCCCCGGTTTGTTCAACCACCCGTCAATTTCGCTGAGCCAGGGCCAACCCTGCGCCGCCGAATTGTTTGTAACCAGGTAGATATTTCGACTGAATACCGGCGTGTCGGCTATCAGGTGCAATTTTCCCGTTGCACAGTAGGGTGCTGCAATTTGTTCGGGCAGATAAGCCGAGCCACCACGATCCATAAGAAAATCCAGCGCCCAGGCGGAGCAGCCGAAACTGACCTTGGCGATGCCTGCATCCGCGTAGGCGGTGGCATGGCGACGACCAAAGTCTTCCCCGGCGTCGACGTAGATATATCCTGGATCGAAACGCGCGGGGCTGTCGGGCCGGGTAGATACCAGTACCAGGGATTCACTGCGTAATTCGTGAATGCTCAGATCATCCTGCATGATCGGATGATAGGTCAGCGCCGCATCGATCATACCGGTCGCAAGCCATTGAGCGAGCTCGTCGTGCTTGCCCGGCCATGCGGAAAGCGCCGTATGCTGGTGAACCTGATGAATTCTGGCCAGTAACCGGCGTCCGATTTCCGGCCACAGGTCAATGTCACAGCCCAGGTTACAGACCGCATCGATACCTTCCGGCATCGAGGCTTCCTGGCGTGCCTGTTGCCACAGATCGGTCATGGCTTCGGCATAGCGCTTGAATTTGATGCCGGACGAGGTCAGCAAAACGCCTGATTTATTGCGGTGGAACAGGGTTTGGCCGATATCCACCTCCAGTTTTTGCAGGCGAGCGGTAACGGTGGATTGACCCACATGAAGTCGTTCTGAAGCACGAGCCAGGCTGCCGGTTTGCAGAATTGCGAGAAAGGTTTGCAAGGTTGCAAGGTTCATCCTGATATCTCAATTCAAAATAATTGAATTAATACTACAAAAACTTTCACTTTCCGGATACAGATTTTATCTGGCATATTACCCGTCCGATGAACAGGTACTCATTAACAGGCGTACTTCGATGACAGGCAGTCAGGGCAGGTATTGTCTGGGTCAACACCTACCGTGTGATTTCACCGGTAGCCGAGTTTGGCGGCATGAAAACCTCCGGTTACGGTCGCGAAAGCGGTTTTCAGGCAGTGCTCGACTACACCCGACCCAAGACCGTGTGGATGAATACATCGCGTGATTCGTTAACCAGTCAATTTCATAGTCGCTAGGGTGAAAAAATGATTCGCGATTCAGCTGCATGCAGGATTGAAAAATTTAGCGTCATCGACCTGCAAAAAATGCCAAACTACCCGCTCGGAGCCGTTCAGAGGGTTGAGTCATGAAAGAAATGTCGGGTGGTCAGGCGGCGGTCGCCGCGTTGCAGGCTGAAAACGTCGAGCATGTGTTTGGGCTGATTGGCTCGGCCACGATGGAAATGTTCGATGCACTGTATGATGCGAGCGAAATAAACTTTATCGGCGTCCACGACGAGCGCACCGGCACGCATATGGCCGATGGTTACGCGCGCGCGTCGGGTAATGCCGGCGTCTTGCTTGCCGGGCAGAATGGACCGGGCGCAACCAACCTGGTGACGGGTCTCGCGCAGGCCTACGCCGCGTTTTCCCCGGTAGTCTCGATTGCCGGCTCACTGTCTTCGGCGCATGTTTACCGCGATGCTTTCCAGGAAGTCGATCAACAGGCATTGTTCAAACCGATTACCAAGAAAACCTGGACCGTGACGCAAACCGACCGCGTGCCGGAAATGTTTCGCGAAGCCTTTCGTACCGCGATGACGCCGCGCAGGGGGCCGGTGCAGCTCAATTTACCGAGGGATGTACTGTCCGAGGTAACCGGGTTTGCGGATTTGCAGCCGCCACAGAGTTATCGTTCACAGAATGTTCCGGTCGTGGCCGATGATGTGATCAGGCAGGCGGCCGGGATTTTGCGCGCGGCCAGGCAGCCGGTGATCGTTACCGGTGGCGGAATCAAGAATACCGGCGGACACGCCGATGCGCTGGCCCTGGCAGAGGCCCTCAATGCGCCTATCATCCTGGCTCCGGGGCATGGTGACGCGATACCGTTTGAGCACCCGCTGAATGCGGGGCAAATGGGACCGCGCGGTAACGCGGTCGCGTCACGACTGGCGAAAGAAGGAGACGTGATCCTGGCGCTGGGTACCCGCCTCGGTTTTAATTCGACTTTCTACTCCTACGACAATATCAATCAACAGGCGAAGATAATCCAGGTAGAGCTGGAAGCGACCGCGATCGGTCGCTATTTCCCGATCACGCTTGGCATCTGGGCCGATGCGCGCGCAACCGCGCGCCAGCTTTGTGCCGAACTCGGCAAGCTCGAGGACCGCGCCGAGGTGGATGCCTGGACCCGGGCCTTTATCGAAGAGCGGCAGAACTATTTTCAGCAACGTGACGCGAATGCCGAGTCCGAGGCCCATCCGATTCAGCCCTCGGGCCTGTACAAGGAACTGCGCGCCGTATTACCTGCAAACGCGGCGGTGACCATGGATGCCGGAACACTTTGCCTGCAGGCCACCGACGCGTTGAATTACCGGGAACCGCCATGCTTGTTCACACCGCTTGATTTTGGCCTGGTCGGGTTTTCGTTTGCCTGCGGTCTCGGTGTCAAGCTGGCGCGACCTGACAGGCCGGTGGTGAGCCTGATGGGTGACGGTGGCTTCGGCATGACCATTTCCGAACTGAGTACCGCGGTGGATCACGGCATCAATACCGTCACCATCGTCATGAATAACCAGTGCTGGGGTGCTGAAAAAGCTTATCAACGGGACTTTTTCGGGGAGCGCTATATCGGCGCCAATATCAGCAGTCCTCCGTTTGACAAGGTCGCCGAACTCTACGGTGCAGCGGGTTTCAGGGTCGAGCGCATAGGGGAGGTCGGAGAAGCCGTGCAGGCCGCGCTGGATTGTGGCAGGCCCGCGGTGGTCGATATTGCAGTCGACCCGGCAGCGCTATACAGCTTTCGTCGCGATTCTTTCAAGCACCGGGGAGGATGAAGCATAATGAGCGATGAAGGAAAATCCTATCCGCACACCGAGCAGCACAGGGCAAAAGGTGACTGGAACCCGCTGTGGGAACAGTTTCGTGAACTCGACCCCGATTTCCTCGAAGCCTATCTTGCGTTTCGCAATGTACCGCAGTCGCAGGGTCCACTCGAACAAAAGCATAAGGAATTGATCCTGATTGCGATTAACGCCGCTACCACGCACCTTTACGCGCCCGGCGTGCGTCGCCATATCCAGAATGCCCTCAAGGCAGGCGCCAGTATGGAGGAGATTCTCGAAACCATTCAATTGACCACGGTAATGGGAATCCATTCCTGTAACCTGGCAATACCGATCCTGATGGAAGAAGTTTCGAAATTTCAGGAATAGGATTAATATCGACAGTAATTACAGCCGGTCAAAGCCGGTTAAACCGGAGCAAAAGGTAAGTAAAATGAAATTTCAGTTGGCAATCAATTTAGAGCGCATGGACGAAAGCATGGACATGAAGGATGTTGCGCAACATACCCTGGAAATGGTGCAGATGGCCGATCAGGCCGGTTTCAGTGTGGCATGGGCAGCCGAGCACCATGCGCTGGAGATGACGATTGCGCCCAACCCGTTCCAGATTTTAACCTGGTGGGCAAACCACACCGACAATATCCGTCTCGGTACCGCGGTGGCGGTGGCGGCTTACTGGCATCCGATCAACCTGGCCGGGGAAGCCGCGTTCATCGATCTGATCAGTGGCGGTCGCCTCGAATTCGGTCTCGGCTCGGGCGCTTACCAACGCGAGTTCGATCGCATGCATGCCGGCCTTAAACAATCCGATGCCTATAAATACATGCAGGAAATGCTGCCCGCGTTAAAGGCGTTGTGGGCAGGTGACTACGAGCATAATGGCGAGTTCTGGACTTTTCCCACCGCGACCTCGGTGCCCAAGCCGGTGCAGAAACCGCATCCGCCGATATGGGTCGCGGCGAGGTCGCCGATAACCTTCGATTACGCGGTGAAGAATAATTGCAACGTCATGTCATGGCCGTTGACACGACCGTTTGCCGAGGCGGAGCTGTACAAATCCCAGCTCGATGAAGCGATCGCCGCTTACCCCGGTGCCGAGCGGCCGCGGTTCGCAATGATGCGTCACACGGCGCTCTACGAAGATGCGGCGGGTCGAGACACGGCAATCAGTGCAATCCAGTCGGTACTGGGTCAGTTCGAAAACCTGTTCCGTAACCTGGGCGATGTCAATAATGGCTTTCCGAAACGGATTCCACTCGAGGAATTAACCGATCGCGAGCAGTACAACGCGGATATGCTGGAAGAAAACCTGATGTTCGGTTCACCTGACGATGTAATCGCCAAGCTCAAGCGCTACGAAGCGCTTGGCGTTGACGATTTTATCTACTATGCCAGCATGGGACTCGGGCAGAAGGAACAGAAGCGTTCCCTCGAACTGTTTTGCTCCGAGGTTATGCCGGCTTTCGCCTGAGTGCTAAACGGGCCGGCTGGCACTTTTATTGAGGCGCGGTACCTGCAAACATCGGTATCGCAACCGCTGCCACGATGCCGAGAATCATCAAAACGGGGAACATCCAGCCGAGAATCAGGACGCCAGTCGAATTTGCCACTGGCGCTGGCCCAAAGTTGTTGTCGCCATCGGTACCCGGGAAGAAGAGTACGTAAATTGCGAGTGCCAGGTTTACCAGCGGTATCAGGAATAGCAGGAACCACCAGCCGCTGCGATTCAAATCGTTCAGCCGGCGTTTGGCGAACATGATCGAAATCACGAAAGTGGCAATATAAAAAATCGCTATCACGAGCATGCCGATCATCGACATTCCTGCCTCGCCACCCATTGCCGCGGTTGCGCCGCCCAATGGAATCATTGCCGCCATCAGTAAAATGTTGAGGCCGATACTGTAGGCCAGGTAACGCATACGTCCAATTCGACCATTGAAAGAAAATATTTTTGGTTGATAGAGGGCATCCTGCCCGGTGTCCAGCGCCGCGTCGGGTGCACTATATGGATTAGCATCACCCTCTAGAATGGCTTCGCTCATGAGAATTCCCCTGTTTTAATTAACTCCAGTAATTTAATATAGGCGAACACAGCGACTTAGCAACGTTTAGCGCCCAACTGGCGGATCCCGGCATATGGCATCGATTCCGACAAAAACGAAGAATTCATTGTTTCTAGAGACCCTTCGATCGATCAAGGACAAACCTTATGAGCGCGGGTTTTCGCTGCCGGGCGCTTTTTATACCGATCCGGACTGGCTGCAAACCGAGCGCAACGAGCTGTTTGCCAGGGACTGGTTTTGTGTCGGACGGGTAGAAGAAGTAAGCCAGCCCGGCGACTACTTTGCTTTCGATCACATCGGCGAGCCGATCCTGGTCGTCCATGGACGGGACGGGGAAATCCGGGCTCTCTCCAATGTCTGTCGTCATCGTGGCACGGTCGTCGCGGAGGGCAGCGGCAATGCTAAAAAGTTTCTGTGCCCTTACCACCACTGGGCCTATGACACTGCCGGACAGCTGTTGAATGCACCGCACCTGGATTCGCACGAAGTGTTTAACCTGCAGCAATGTCGATTGCCTGAACTGAAGTGCGAATTCTGGCAGGGCTTCATTTTTGTCAATTTGAATCCGCGTGCGGCGAGCCTGAAAAAGCAGCTCGCGCCGCTTGATGCGGTGATCGATGATTATCATCTCGAGCAAATGTCCCTGCGTTACCTGGCCGAGGAGACCTGGGAGACAAACTGGAAATGCCTGCTGGAAAACTTCATGGAAGGCTATCACCTGACACCCTTGCACAAAGACACGCTGCACAAGGTCAATCCAAGCCGTCTGTGCACACATTTGCAGCCAGGCAAGCGCCATTTCGGCTATAGCGTCGGCTTTACCGAGCGCCTGCCTGATGACCGTATCGGTCACCCCGACCTGAGCGATGAACAGATGGATACCTGCGTCATGTTTGCGCTTCCGCCCGGGCTTACGGTAGGGATTGGCAGCGACTACAGCTCTTTTTTGTGCCTGCGTCCGCAAGCGACCGACCGGGTCAGGGTGAAAATGGGGTTGATCTTTTATGGTGATCACTGGTCGCAGCAGGATGTCGATGATGCGATAAAACTGTTTCAGCACACCATGGCGGAAGACAAGGAGGTTTTAATCAGGGTGCAACAGGGGCTGGGCTCTCGTTTTCACGAACCGGGCCCGTTGGCGGCGCGCGATCTCGAGGGTACCATCTGGGATTTTTACCAGTATCTCAGTCACAGCCTCACACCGGCAAAGAAACCAGGCAGATAGCGGGATTGAGACCCGGGAGACGTTATGAGTAATTCAAACCCACAACTTGTTGCCAGAAACTGCAGCGACGAAGAATGGCAGCTTCGAGTGCAGCTTGCCGCCTGTTACCGGGCGTTTGTGCACTATGGCTGGACCGATTCAATATTTACCCATTGGAGTGCGCGGGTTCCCGGTCATCCCGACCAGTACCTGATCAATCCCTATGGATTATTGTTTCATGAGATTAGTGCGAGCAATCTGATCAAGGTAGATTTCGATGGTAATGTTGTCGCCGGTGACTATCCCTTTAATGAGGCAGGGCATGCAATTCATACCGCGATGCTGAAAGCGCGGCCCGATATCAACGTGGCCCTGCACAGCCACACCCGCGCGGGCATGGCGGTTTCGTGCATGGAATGCGGCCTGCTACCGCTGACCCAGCAGGCTAACGAAATTCGCGACATGGTTTGCTATCACGAATACGGTATCGCGCGCGCCGGCAGCGACGAATGCGACCGCCTCGGTGCAGACATGGCCGATAGCTGGATCATGATCATGCAAAACCATGGTCTGCTGACGGTTGGTCGCAGCGTAGCCGAGGCATTTTATTATCTTTACACGGTCGAGAACGCCTGCAAGGTGCAGGTCGACGTGCTGGCCTCGGGCGGGGAAATCGTAACACCCGCAGCAGACGTGGTCGATGAACTGGCGAAGGAGGGCAAGGCGCGCGCCAATGAAACCCCCGATCATGTCGACATGGCCTGGGGCGCGGTAATCCGCCTGCTCGATAGTAAAGACCCTTCTTATAGAAACTGATTCAATTCAGCAACAGATTTCCGGCGCGCTGATCAAACTCTGAATGGTCAGGCGTAATACACGCCCGTAGCCGCGGTTTGTGGCGAAGGAATAGCGTCCGGCTTTACTGAATTACTCCAGCAGTTTTTTGAGCTCGGCGACTTCGACCTCGAGATCGCTAACCCGCTGTACGAGCTCGGTCATACTGACCCGGGACGAGGATCCACTGCCTGCGTCGGCCTGCACCTTCTCGACATGTGCCTCGATGTCCACGGATCCCGAGAACAGGTGCATGTACTCGGTGTCCTTGCGCCCCGGCGTGCGTGGCAGTTGCACCGCGAGGGCATCGCCCTCATGCTCGATCAGGCCGTTGAGTGCTTCCACCACCTCGGCATTGTCGGCAAACTCGTGCAGTCGTCCGCTGCGGGCTCTAAGTTCTCCCGGGGTCTGTGGGCCGCGCAGCAACAACAGGCAAACGACAGCGAACTGCGCCGGGTCGAACTGTAATTCACTGAACGATGTATTGCAGAATCTCTGTGCGTATTTTTCCACGCCGCGCTTGAAACCTTCCTCGATTCTGAGCAAATGCCTGCTCTCCAGCGTGCGCGCATCGTGTTGCACCGCGCCCTGCGGCAGAGACATCACCGGGTCACGTGACGACTTCTGGTTGCAGGCATTGGTGAGCGCATTGAGTGTCAAGGGATACTGATCCGGCGTGGTGACGGATTTTTCCATCAGGCAACCGATGATACGAGCTTCGTTGGCGGATAAATTCAGGGGTAGCATAGGACCTCGAACGGGTTGATGATTTGCGATTGAACGGATGGATCTTGACGGCAGCTGATCCCGGTCATGATATATGTACTGGTTCTGTTAACATAGACTGCGAAAAACGGCCAGCCCGATTGTTGAACATACTCCTGACTGCCTGACATGCAAGATAATTTAATTCAGAAATACAATATACCCGGGCCGCGCTATACCAGTTATCCAACCGTTCCCTATTGGGATGAAGCTTCGATCTCTCCGACTATCTGGAAGGATACGGCCGTACGGGCGTTCGAGGAAAGTAATTCCGATGAAGGCATAAGCGTATACATTCACCCGCCGTACTGTGAGAGCCTGTGTACGTTTTGTGGCTGTCACAAACGTATTACCAAACGACACAGCGTTGAAATGCCTTATATCGAGGCGCTGCTGAACGAATGGAAGAGCTACCGGGACTTGTTTGATACAACCCCTCGAATCAAGGAATTACATCTCGGTGGCGGTACACCGACCTTTTTCAGTCCGGATCATCTGCAACGCCTGCTCGAAGGTATACTCGAACATGCCGAGGTGGCGGAGGGTAATGAGTACGGTTTCGAGGCGCACCCCAACAGTACTACCAGGCGCCATCTCAAAACCCTGTATGAGCTGGGCTTTCGTAGATGCAGTTTCGGGGTTCAGGATTACGATCCGCTGGTGCAGAAGACGATTAACCGTATTCAGAGTTTTGCGCAGGTCAGGCAGGTAACCGAATGGGCGCGGGAAACCGGTTACACGTCGGTCAGTCATGACCTGATTTTCGGCTTGCCGCATCAAACCCTGGAAAACGTAATCGATACGATCAACAAGACAAACCAGCTGGTGCCGGACCGGCTGGCATTCTACAGCTATGCGCACGTGCCCTGGATAAAAGGTACCGGCCAACGAGGGTTCAGCGAAGCCGACCTGCCAAAAAATGAGACTAAAAGAGCTTTGTACGAGGCAGGCAAGAAATTGTTTTCGGAGCTCGGTTATGAAGAAATCGGTATGGATCATTTTGCGCTTAAATCCGATTCCCTGTACCAATCCCTGGTCAGTAAACGTCTGCACCGTAACTTCATGGGCTACATGGCCAGTAAAACCCGCTTAATGGTCGGTCTGGGCATGTCGTCGATCAGCGATTCCTGGTACGCGTTTGCGCAAAATGAAAAGACGGTTCCCGAGTACGAAACCCGTGCCAACCGGGGCGAATTACCAGTATTTCGAGGTCATTTATTGACTGCGGAAGATCGTATCCTGCGACAGCATATCCTCAATATCATGTGCCAGTTCGAGACCAGTTGGGAGAATCAGGCCGAACAATTCCCGGAGTTGCAGGAGTGTCTGCTCAAGCTCGCGGAAATGGAGGCCGATGGACTGGTTGAAGTTACCGGCGACAAGCTGGTGGTTCCGGAACACGCGCGACCTTTTGTAAGAAACATCTGTATGGCATTTGATCTGCGCCTGTTGCGCAAGGCCCCGGATACCAGAATCTTTTCAATGACTATTTAGATCGAAAACCGGCACCGCTACCGGTCAGGTCTTTGCTTTACCAGGTTAAATCGTCAGGCACCTGGAAAGCAGCGTAAGGATCATCTTCATCGACCTCGACTTCCTTGTTGAGATGGACCACGGCGTCGGCATTCCGCCCGGCGATTTTATCAGCCACTGCGGCGGGTACGATTTCAAATTTACGCTGGCTATTCAGCAGATAAGTCACAATTGCGACGTGCCCGAGGGTAAGTTGATTCTTCAGCTCCGTGGTAACGAGGATGCTTTTCACCTTGTTTTTGTAGATGAAGCTATAGGCAATCTCACCCTGGTCTCTGTCCATGCAGTTCTCTTCGATTAACTGCTTTACCTGGGCGGTTATTGCTTTCTGCCTGGACGCCTCCTGCTTTTGCTGATTTAGTTTTCGGTCGCGAGCACGTTTTTTTTCCCGCTCCTGCCGAGCCAGGTTTTCGCTCCTGTGGTCTGCGCTGGCACCGGACTTGCGTACCATTCTGTTCTGCTTTTGCCTGTCCTTGTCAGCCTGCCGGGCCTTGTTTTTGTCGACCAGGCCGGCCTTGAGTAATTGTTCCTGTAACGAAGCCATTGGGTAAGTAGGGTAGTTTCGAAAGAGTAGAATATAACAAGGCAGCAAGGATGGGTATCCTCTGTGCTGCTCCAGTCTTGCGCGGGTCAGGATTCGGGGTCGATATCGCTTATGTGGATGGTGCCGTTTTCATCGGTCCAGCTGTAGATTTTTGTCTTTTTCTCGAAGCTTTGCGGCTTATTGCTTTCGTCCGGCACGGTGCCCGGGTTATTGCCGACAGAACTGCCGGCCGACCTTTCAGGTTCCTCGAAAATAATATTTGCCAGTTCCAACAGGCGGGGATTGGTTAACATGTCTACCGGGTTGCCGGAATGCACTTTTTGCTGGAACTCCGCATCGCCCAGTATTTCCTGAACACGGGCGTCGTTTTTTACTCGCTCTACACGTCCCCAGATATCAGTCATCCGGGCGGCGAGTATGGCGTCCTTTGGCCCTGTGCCCTCAGCAGCACCCGACTGCATTCCGGTTGATTCGGCCAGCGCCAGTAAATCAGGATTTTTTACCAGGTTTTGAAAAGCGGGTAATTGTTGCAGGGCCTGGGTATCGCCGCTTTGCAGTGCAGCCCGGGTTTTCGGGTCAGCCATCAGGGCCTGAAAATCGGCACTGCTCATGAGACGTTTAACATGCTGTGAGATCTCGGCCGGCGCTTCGATCATCGCGGCGCTCAGTCGGGCGACCTCGGGGTTGACCGAGCCTAGCGACATGGCGGTTTTGACTGCTTTGCCAGCGACCTTGTTGGCGAGGGTTTCTATTTTACTCCTGTCTGTTTGCGCCAGCGCGTCGACCTCGGGTTTAGTGCGAAAATCCCTTACAAAAGTGAATGACCAGACCACCGTGATGGCGACGATGGCGCCGACCATCAGTCCCACCCCGAGTCCACCCAGGGATGATGCGGTAGAAGGGGTTTCCTCTGCCGGCAGTAGCCGGGCGATTATCCAGAAAGCAATGCTGACTGCGATGCCGGCCGCGAAAAACAAACCAAGCCCTGCAGCAATAAAAGAAACAATACCTTCCAGATCGAAACGGGAAGACAGGATAGCTGAGACCTGTTCAGTGAAAAGAATCGCGGCGGCATAACCGGCAAGCAGGCTTAATACCCGCGACAGTGACCTGAGCAGCCCTTTCCGGTAACCGCGATAGGCAAAAAAAGCCAGCACGGCAAAAAACAATATTACAGGCCAGTCCAATTGTCGTTACTCATGGTTGGTCCCGGGTTCACCCGGTAAATGAAATCTGCCTGCAACAATTCTACAGGCTCTGCTGATTACTTTAGTACTTTCTATCGATAATGCCCGTAATGCGCAGTCGGCCAGTTCGCCAGCGAGGTGAAATGAAGGTCTTCCACTTTCAGTGCGGGCATCGCCATCGACGTGAGATGTTGTTTGCGTATCTACAGGTAACGCGCATCAGCAGCGTCATGCTTAGCGCAACAGTCTCGATTCGACCCTGTGGTAATGGCTACCGGCCGAAGTCCAGGGTCATCCAGGCATCCACTACGGGGTCGTTGCCATCGCGGGTACATTTGAGAGTCAGTTCGAGCATGCGGTGCCCACTGTCCTCGTCGATATATTTTGCTGTTACTTCTGCCCTGTAGAACAGGTTTTCGCCGGGCCAGTAAACGTTTCTGAAACGAGCCCTGAAGAAGCGGATGCTTGCCGGGTCCAGCCAGTGAGCGGCATAGGCGGCGAGCATGCTGGCCTGGTGGGAACCGAGACCGAATACATTCGGATAGCCCAGCTTCTTCGCCCAGACCAGGTCGTAGTGCAGCGGGTTGTCTTCACCGACCACGCTCTGGAAACGCACGATATCGCCGATGCGCAATGCACCGTTATCAATTTCTCCCGGACTCATGCCTTCTTCCAGGGCTGCCCAGCCGCTCCGTGTAATATGCGCAAACGGATCGCCGGGATCGAGGTTTTCAGGATAGTCGGGCCGATAGTCGGGAATATCGACATTCCAGTCGTCGGCATCGGGTGCATTTTCCGTGGTGACCGTGGTCGAGCGTTCCTCGGCGATCAGTTCCCCGACCTGATTGCGAAACTCGGTCAGCATGGTCAGAAAGGTCAGGTCACCCCCGCGCCCGCCTTGCTTGCGCCACACGTTCTCCAGTGATGCTCGGCAAACCAGGCGGTCACCCGCCCGCGGTAACGGGGCATGGAAAGTAAAAGACTCTTCCGCGTGCAGGGGTACCGACAGATCGTGGTCGATTTGTTCAAATACGGTGCCGCGTGGTCGTTCGAGCGAATATCCCCAGCTGTAGGCCGCGGTGATCAGGAAAGTTGCGGGAATCAGCGGCTGCGGTCCTTCGACATACTCGGGCAGGGGCGCGTGCATCGCGCGTGCGAAATCCCGTATCCTGCCGCGTTCGATATCCATCTCGTACTCGGGGCCCTGCATTCCAATGGCATCTTCTACAGGCATGGTCAGTTCTCTGTCGACAGTACAATCAATGCATCGGCGGCAATGGCGGCGCCGCTTTCAGTCACGATAACAGGGTTTACATCGAGCGTTTGCAGTTGTTGGCGGTGGTCAAGCGCATAGGCCGCCACGGCACGAATGGCATTCAGCATCGAGGCGTAACCAGGACTGGCCTGGTGCAAGCCTGTACTTGCCATGGCTGCGATCAGGTCGGCGTCCACCAGAGGCAGCAGCACGGTAGCGTGACTATTCAGTGTCTCGGTATTCACCCCGCCACGGCCGATCATCAGGGCCAGGCCCAATGCTGCCTGACGCTTGATACCGATAATATACTCAGCGCATGGACGATCGATCATGCGTTCAAGCAGAAATTTTTCGATGTGCCTGCCGTCATGCCGCGCGGCGGCCGCGGTGATGTCGCAAACCGCTTCATCGACCGCGGTTGCCGAGTCGAGCGAGAGCTTGACTCCACCCATTTTTGCCTTGTGCGGAATCTCGGTACTGATTAATTTGAGCGCCACCGGAAAACCGATCTTCTGCGCATCACCAGCGGCCTGGTCACGATTGCTGACACAAAACTTCGGGATTTCCAGGCCGTAGTTCGCGAGCGTCGTTTTGGATTCGGCCTCATCGAGCATGTGTGTTTGACCATCGGGTTTTGCAGCGAGCCGGTCGGTCAGCAGATCGCCGGGCCGGGACTTGCCACTTTTCCGTCTGTGGATCAAGTTGACCTGAACCGCGATCGACAGGGCTCCCATCGCGTCGTTGAAGCCGAGCAGGGGTGCGATACCGAGTTTGATCAGGTGCCTGCGTAAACCGGGAACCAGGCCCTCGGGTAATATTGCCGCTACTGCGCAGGGGATATCCAGCGCGTCGCGTAATTTCGCCATCGCTTCCATGCTGGGATACCAGTCTGTGTCAGATCCCATGCCATCGGGTCGGGGAACATCGATAAACATGACCGACATGTCTGATACCTCGTCGGCGAGGCAGCCAAGGCATTCGGCAATCTGCTCGCCGTGCTGCAACGACATGCCGGTTTTCGAAGTCCAGGGCAGATTCAGATCCAGCGGATTGGCGACCGCTATGTTCGCCGGCATCTGCGCGCGCATGATGTCGGCATTGTCAGGCGTTGGCGGATTCAGTTCGAGGCCAAGCTCGGGTGCCTGAGACACGATCAGGCTATTGAGACCACCCGAATGGGTGATCACGCTGACCCGGTTACCGCTTGGAATCCCGCCGATGGTCAGTAGTTTCAGGGCTTCCACCATCGCCTTCGGGGATGAAACTTCGACGATGCCATAACGCTCCGTGAATGCGCGCCACAGGTCGCGTTCCACAACCATGGCGCCGGTGTGGCTGATGGCAACCGACTCGGCGCTGGCCGTATCTCCGCCTTTCATCGCGACCAGCGGAATACCTTTTTCCAGCGCATGCCAGCAGGCATTACCGAGCGCGGCACCGTCGTCGAGACCCTCGAGGTAAAAGCCGATGGCGCGAACGCGATCGTCAGCGAGGACCGATTCGATACAGTCCGCTATATCGACAATGGCCTGGTTGCCGGTGCTGATGGCATAACCGAGCGGAAAACCCTGCTCGACATTCGTAATGCCGTAGAGGAAGGCACCACTTTGCGAAATGATTGCGGCGCCAGCCTGCGCGGGGCGTTCGATATTGCCGCCCGATCCCCAGATTGCGGCGCCCTCGAACAGGTTCAGCACACCCATGCAATTAGGTCCGACGACGGCGAGATCACCGGCAGCCTGCTGCAGCTGTAGCTGCAACTCTGAACCGGACTCACCAGTTTCCGCAAAGCCTGCGGCCATGCAAACCGCGCCACCCGCCCCGATCGCGGCAAGCGCCGCAATCGCCTCAATCGATCGATGCGGCGAAAGCGCGACCAATGCTGCGTCGGGCGCCTGCGGCAAGTCTTCGATACGGGCGAAGGTTCGCAAACCACCAATTTCATCGCGGTTTGGATTAACTACCCACAGATCCCCGCTGAAGCCTGCACGCTGGCTCAACGCCAACGACCCGGCCACCTGCGAGCCACCGATGCAGGCGATGTGGCGGGGCCGCAATAGCCGGTTCAGATTGTTTTGTCTGCGAACGCGGTCGGGGGTGTTCATTCACCGATCCTGCCAGCCCGGGTTGCGTTTTCGGGAACGCTTGTAAACTTACTCATGATTGTCTTCTGCGCCAGCCAGTCAGGTCCGTTTCCCGGAGGCTCGAAATTAGCGCAAATAAGACTCTGGAGCGAGTTTTTTCTGAGGGTCGCATAGTCAGGTTCGAGTGCGATACGACCTGCAGCGAATAGATCGATATCTGTTTCCGGCGACCTTCCCGATTAGAATCATCGGCTAAACGCTGTTAGCATTAGCGTGATTTGAACAGCGGATACCGGGAGCAGGAATCATGAAAACTATTAATCCGGCTTTGGCGGTATTGGTGGCCCTGGGTTGCTGTTTCCCGCTGATCGGCAGCGCAGATCAAACCGATCATCGGCTCGAGGAACTGTTCCGGACCTTGCAGACGAGTCAGGACGGCACGGTACTTGGAGAAACGGAATCGACGATTTGGGAAATCTGGTATGAGAGTGGCGAAGATGAAATCGATGCCCTGATGCTGGAAGCGGCGCAACTGGTGCGTGTCGGCGACCTCGCCGATGCCGAGTCGATCTACTCGCGCATCATCGATACGATGCCGAACTTTGCCGAAGGCTGGAATCGCCGCGCCACGGTGCGTTTCTACCAGAACGATTACGCGGGATCCCTGGCCGATATTGAACAAACCCTGAAACTGGAGCCTCGACATTTTGGCGCGATCTGGGGTCTGGGCATGATACTCGGTTCGCAGCGTGATTATCAGCGTGCGATTAACGCTTTTGAATTGTTGCTCGAAATTAAACCCAATGCCGGTGACGCGCGTCCGCGAATCGAGCTGCTGAAACAGGAACTTGCCCGGGAATCCGTGTAGTAACCACCTGTCCGGGTTTTGGTTTACGGATGGGCGCCGATTGAAGTCCGGTTTGAAAGCGTAGCGATTATTTCCGCACTGACTTAAAGGTGAGTTTTATTTAACAGGTTTACGCCCTGTTCATCGATTATCTGCTGAGCCTTCGAGATTGAATGATCGATCGCCGACTGCAGGTCGGCGTTTTGATCGGCGCGGATAAACTGAATCCGCTTGATCTCACCATCAGCTTCACCGCTGATAAAACCTGCGGTGCGATACTTGCCGTCTTCGTTGATCGGTGCGGCTTCGATCGACAATCCCTTGTAAGTGACAGGCTCCGAGGGTTTAACCTGACCGGTACCGGACGAACCGACCAGAAGTGACTTGAAAAAACTGCCTATTGACATCGATTTGCTCCGTTATGCCAGCAAAGACCGCATCATAGCAAAGCTGGAAATTACTGCATGTATCGCTCGTGCCAGCGGGTATAGGTTTCGTCCGGCCACCTGGACTGAAAATAGGCAATGACCGCGAGCACGCCCTGATCCGATAGCTTATCCGCAAATGGCGGCATGACGCCACCCAGCTTGATGCCGCCTTCTTTAATCGACCGGACCAGCTGTGGAATCGAGTGGTGCCAGGCATGAGCGCTGCCATCAAGCGGCGGTGGTGGATAGTTGCCGTTCGCATCGGTTTTCTTCCAGTCGCTGGTGCCCTCGGCGTTGGCGCCATGACAGACGGCGCAGTTCTGCGCAAACAGTCCGGCGCCGTAGTCGACCACGGCCTGGTTGAACCAGCGTTCGGTCGCACCGGCATTCCAGCTAACCAGGCACAGGATCGAGATAACTCCGATCTTGAGATAGTTCATATTATTGCTCCGCCGAAACATCCTGCGATGATAAATTCTGTACCCGCTACAGGGTCAATATTACTCTGATAGCTTTAATTATAGCCATTAAAGTCTGTATGGACTGCAAGGTTTGAGATAGGCTTGATATCTGGTCAGGATCCGTCACCCCGGGCATCGTAATTCCTGACGGCCCCGACCATTTGCTAAAGCTCGCAAAACCGGAGATATTTTCGATGCTGACAAGAGGTAAGCTCGCCACCCGCACGGGTTGCAACATTGAAACCATTCGCTACTACGAAGCGATCGGCTTGATTCCGGCACCGGCGCGCACCGCGGCGGGCTATCGCAGCTACGACGCTGAACATGTGCGGCGGCTGAATTTTATTCAACGCGCCAAATCGCTAGGCTTCTCGAGCGAAAAAATTCAGGGGCTGCTGGAATTGACTGATTCCGGGGAAACCCATACCCGAGGTGACGTAAAGGCATTGACCGAAAAGCATATCGACGAGATAGCGGCCAAAATTAAAGATTTGCAAAAGATCAAACGCCGTCTTAGCCAGATCTCCTCGTTTTGCGATGGCTCCGCAAAGAGTGCGCAGACCTGCCCGATTCTGGAATCACTTTTTGACGATAATTAATTCCTGTCAAAGCTTCAGGGCTGGCGCTGGAGAAGCGTGTTATCGAGTTGCGCCGGGGCAAGACCGGGGCTGAATCCGAAGCTCTGGAGCAGGGCAGCGCGCTCCGGATGTCGCTGCCGTTTGGTTAGTTGCCCGTTATCGATTAATTGGTTTCTGCATTGCCATGATCAACTCGATGCACTGAGGTTTCGACCCTGCCATCCGCATACAGGTTGAGATGACGATATCCAGGCGCCTCGCTGCTGATTGCGAAATCCTTGCTGCCGGGTTTGAACTGAACGCAGCTTGATGGGGTCGACATCCATTCGACGCCATCGATTATGTGATGAGATTCCTGATGCACGTGGCCCCACAGCACGGCTCTCAGATTGTCGTATTGTGCGAGTTGCGCGCGCAGCTGGTCGCTGTCTTGCAAACCTTTGCGATCAAGCCATTCGCTACCGCAGTCCAGCGCCTGGTGGTGGAGACAAACCAGCGCGTGCCGGTCGGGATAGGCCTTCAGGGCACGTTCCAGAAAATCCAGTTGGGCCGCGGACACCCGCCCGCGGACTTCACCCTTGATAGTGGAATCCAGCAAGACTATCTGCCAGTCGCCGATCAACACATGCTTGCTGGCATGAATCCACCTTCCTGTGAAGTGCTCGCGCAAGGCATTGCTATCGTCGTGATTACCCGGTAGCCAGAAGGTAGCAATCCCCATGCCGTCAAACGCCTGCTCCAGGTACGCATAAGACGCGGTTGAGCCGTCCTGTGACAGGTCCCCGGTTGCCAGCAACAAATCCAGCCTGTCCTGATGGTCGACTATGGCGTCACGAACCGCTGCGAAACTCTGCCGTGTATTCAAACCCTGCAGGCAATCTTCCGCCTTCGCGAAAATATGACAATCCGTGATTTGTACCAGCCGCACCGCAGCCGGCTCAGCTGCGTCGAGCTGGTGAGGTTGCTCCACGCTTGTATCGCTCATGATGAAATTTTCTAACCTGTGATTGGTTGCCCGTTGGGTGATTTGCCGATAAATGCCAGAATTAATGACCGCCATAAAAGTTTCCGGCAGGTCAGCGCGGACGATATCAATAATTGTGCAGCTCGACAAACCGTAGCGCCGATAAAAGCTGAGAGCCCGGATTTAATGTTCCACGAACCACGCTACGAACTTGTACCCGGTGGGCTGCTATTACACAGGGTTGCCGCATTGGCCTTGATTTTATGATTCCTGCCGAAGGCAGTTCTAGTCGAAATTGTTTCTCATGTACTCGTATGCTGGCATTATTACCGGATGCCTGCCAAAGCCAGAAAATTCAGGTTTATTCCGTACCGTCGACAGGATATCGTCGAAATGTGTATCCGGGAGAACAATCCGGATATTGATATCGATGACTTTCGTCAGCTCGGTCACATGCTGAACCAGATTTTTCATTTCGAATTTCACCAGGTAGTCGAAGCCTTAAAGAACAGCTACGCCGATACCGATCCTGATACCGATACCCGACGTCCGCAATTTATCGAATCCCGCGTTGATGTGCCTTTTGTGGAGCTACTCGACGGCCTGCTTGAAAAAGCCAACTACGAACGCGTCACCCAGGCCGATTTAAACCGGGCGTTATCCGAGTCATCTTTGTTCAAAATCAGTTTGCATGTCGATTTCGACGACTTTTCCGAGGTTTCACTGTTTGCACGTGGCGAATCGGTGAGGAACGAAACCGTTGCAAGCTGGTTTGGTCTGCGCAAAACGACCATCGAATTTGTCAACTATGAGCGGGTGGTTGTCTACCTGCGCATACGCGCCGATTACGAACACTCGAAGCACGATTTTGCCAGCTGCCGTGCCGGCGCGACCCTGCTCAAGCTGTTTCGTAACGTACCCAAGGCGGATCTTGAAATGCTGTTCCCGAATACGCGAGTGCGCATGCGTCTGATCGATAAACTTCTGATTGGTGTTCCGGCGCTGGTTAGTGGTGGTATCGTACTCACTACCAAGCTGGGGGCGTCCCTGGTGCTGCTCGGTTCGCTGTTTGGCTACTGGCTAGGCGTCCATAACCAGCCGGCTGAAATAAACCAGGCAAGCCTGATGGCGCTGTTTGCCGGTGTGGCTGCGCTGGGAGGATACCTGTGGAAACAATTCAATAATTTCAAGAACAGGAAGCTCCGCTTCATGGAGACCCTGACGCGGAATCTGTATTTCAAGAATCTGGATAATAATGCCGGCGTGTTCCATCGGCTGGCCAATGATGCCGAGGAGGAGGAATCCAAGGAAGCGATCCTCGCGTATTACTTTTTATTGACCAGCGAAGCGGCACTGAGCAAGGAGGAGCTGGATCTGAAAATCGAGGACTGGTTCGATTCGCGCTGGGATTGCAGGATCGATTTCGAGATCGACGATGCGCTGCAAAAGTTACTCGCCCTGGGACTGGTAGAAATGTCAGGCGAACGACTCGGCGCGGTACCGATAAGCGAGGGCATCAAAATTCTGGACCAGCGCTGGGACAATTATTTCGTTGCGGAAATTTAATTTAAGTTAACATTGCCCGAATTCTGATCGAGTCGATTCCTGATGTATATTTTTATAGCCGCGGATGGTGAGCTTTCGTTGCAGGAGAGCGATAATATGAGCGCCTTCTCGATTCGAGAAGAAGAAGCCGGTTCGGCGGCCGGGTGGCTTGCGCATATGGCGACGCCAGCACAGGAAGACGGACATTACTGGCTCGATGCGGATGGCGTGCTGGATATCTCCGGGCGCCGGGATGACCGGCAGTGGGTCGAGCAATTCTGGGAAATGTTGACTAAAGTAGAAGCTTACGGCTATTCCGATATGACAAACGAACGTGTGAAGGCCCACGTGGATCAAAGCTGATGTTAAGACCACTATGGATTTTACTGGTTGTTTCTATACTGCCGGGCTGTGCCAGCCTGGTCAGTTCTGCAACCTCGGATATGGCGGATAATATTTCGCTGGCAATATCGAACCAGGACGATCCTGCCACGGTTCGCGATGGCGCGCCTGCCTACCTGATAATGATTGACGGCCTGATAGAGGGCGATCCGCAAAATCGCAACTTGCTGCTCGCGGGATCGAGGCTGTACGGCTCTTACACCGCGGCCTTCATCGAAGACGAGCCGCGCGCGCAGCGCCTGGCGGGCAAGTCGCTTGCCTACGCGCGCCGGGCGCTTTGTATCGAGGACGCCGGGGTGTGCGAGGCTATCGATAGCAAACAGGATAAATTCGAAGCAAGCCTGGCCGGTACAGGCAAAGCTGAGCTGAAAGCCTTGTATAGTTTTGATGCAGCCTGGGCAAGCTGGATCCAGGTCAATGCCAGCGACTGGAATGCGGTGGCAGACCTGTCAAAGGTTACCGCATTATTCGAGCGTTGCCTGGTGATCGATGAGGGCTACGATGGTGGCGGGGCGCACGTCTACCTGGGGGTGATCAAATCACTGCTTCCGGCGGCACTGGGTGGTAAATCGGAGCTGGCGCGAGCCCATTTTGAACGCGCAATGGAGATTTCCGCGGGTCACAATCTGATGATCAGCGTTTTGATGGCAAAAAATTACGCCAGGAATGTATTTGACCGGGAGCTGCATGACTCGCTGTTGATTTCAGTCGAAGCCGCGCCCGCCGATTACCCTGGATATACCTTGATCAATACCCTGGCAAAGCTTGAAGCCGAGCAATTGCTGGCGGAATCCGAGGATTTTTTCTAAACGAAACTATTCGGCTTTCGTTGGTTCAAATCATCGTTATCGAGACAATTTTATGAAGATAGCAATCAAGATTTTTAGCCTGGCAATCATCGCGCTTACATTCAGCGCCAGTGTCGGAGCGGCCAGGTTCAAAATAGCCACCCTGGCGCCTGCCGGCACCGCGTGGATGAAAGAAATGAAAGCGGGCGCCGAACAGATAAAGCAGCGTACCGAGGGTCGGGTCAAGCTGAAATTTTACCCGGGCGGCGTGATGGGCAACGACAAGAGTGTTCATCGCAAGATAAAGATCGGACAACTGCAGGGTGGCGCCTTTACTCCGGGTGGACTGGCACAGGTCAACCCCAGCATTCAGGCGCTTGGCTTGCCGATGATGTTCGATACCTACGCCGAGGTCGATTATGTGCGCGCCAAAATGGACCCGATCATGAGGCAGGAAATGGAAGACAGCGGTTTTGTGATACTGGGTATCTCTGACGGAGGATTTGTCAGGATACTGTCCAAGCAACCCATGCAGGACCTGGAGTCGATTCGCGCAAGCAAGGTGTGGATCCCCGAAGGCGATGAAGTTGGACAGGTTGTTTTCAGGGCGCTCGGGATTACACCGGTCGCCTTACCCATATCCGATATTTTTACCGGCTTGCAAACGGGGTTAATCGAAACTGTTGCCGTCAATCCAACCGGGGCTATCGCTTTTCAATGGCACACGAGTGCGTCGTACATGACCGAGATCCCGATTTCGTATCTGATCGGGGTGTTAGCGGTGCAGAAAAAGGCATTTGACAAACTATCCGCCGAAGACCAGGCGGTTGTCCGCGAAGAAGTCGGCAAGGTGTTCAAGCGCCTGGACGAACTCAATCGCAAAGATGACCTGGCCGCAATGGAAGCGCTCAAAAAGCACGGCATCACCTTCGTATCTCCTAAGCCCGGCGAAGCCGAGCGCTGGAGGTCGATTGCGGATGGTGCGATCGATGAGATGGCCGAGTCGGGTACAATTTCTGCAGAAATTGTCAACCAGGCGAGGGAATACCTGAGAAATTTTCGCAGCAGCCAGTAAGCAATGCGGACCTGGGCACAACGGCTACACCGCGCCGAAGACGGTTTGCTGGTCTTTTTGCTGAGTGCAATGATTCTGCTCGCCGCCGCACAAATCGTGCTGCGCAACTTCCTTGATTCCGGGTTTGTCTGGATAGACCCGTTATTGCGGGTGCTGGTGCTCTGGCTGGGTTTTATCGGTGCGACGGTGGCGACACGCAACAACAAGCATATCCGCATCGATCTACTGTCAAAGCTTTTCAGCCGTAATACCCATCGCCTGATCCAGTCGGTCATAGGTCAGATCAGCGCATGGACCTGCCTGGTAATCGCCTGGTACGGTTTCAAATGGATCCAGATGGACTTTGAAGACGGTGTAACCTCGTTTGCGGGTATTCCCGCCTGGATGCTGGAAGTCATCATCCCGGTCACGTTCGCGTTAATCGGGCTGCGTTATCTGATCATGTCGGTTGGCTGGGCACAGCTGTATCTGCGCCATATCAGGGTGGCAAAGAGGGCGGCGAGATGAGCCTTACCGCGCCGCTATTACTGCTGCTGGCCATCCTGCGCACGCCGTTGTTCGTGGTTATTGCGCTGAGTGCGATGATCGGCTTCTATAGCCAGGAAGTTGATCTGTCGGTTATCAGCATCGAGGTTTACCGACTGGCTGAAATGCCGGTGTTGCTGGCGATTCCGTTGTTCACTTTTGCCGGATATTTACTGGGTGAGGGGAATGCGTCCACGCGCCTGGTCAATTTGACCAACAGCCTGCTCGGCTGGGTGCCCGGCGGCCTCGCAATCGTGGCTATCTTTGCCTGTGCCCTGCTCACTGCCTTCACCGGTGCTTCCGGAATTACCATCGTTGCGCTGGGCGGCCTGCTTTATCCGGCGCTGAAACAGGCCGGTTACATGGAAAACTTCAACCTGGGTTTACTGACCAGCTCCGGCAGCCTGGGACTCCTGTTTGCACCCTCTCTGCCCCTGATTCTGTATGGTGTCGTGGCCCAGCAAATGGATCTCGATCAGCCGGTCAGTATCAGTGACCTGTTTCTGGCCGGAATCTTTCCCGGCCTGTTGATGCTGGTGATGCTGTCCCTCTACTCGATGCTGCAGCCCAGAGACAGAAGCCGGCGGGAAGCCTTTGACTCGCGGGCCGCTCTCGACGCAATTCTCGCCGCAAAATGGGAAATACCGCTGCCGTTCCTGGTGCTTGGCGGTATCTATGGTGGGTACTTCGCAGTCTCCGAAGCCGCTGCAGTTACCGCGGTTTACGTGTTGGTAGTCGAAGTATTTATTATCAGGGAGATAAAGATTGCTGAATTGCCTGTCATCATGCGCGAAGCGATGATGCTGGTCGGCGGTATTATGATTATCGTCGGCGTATCGCTGGCCTCGACCAACTACCTTATCGATGCCGAAGTACCGACGCGGATGTTCACCTTCATCCAGTCGCATATCGACGAAAAGCTGACTTTTCTGATTTTGCTGAACCTGTTTCTGCTGGCGCTGGGCATGATGCTTGATATTTTTTCGGCGATTGTAATCATCGTGCCTATTATCCTGCCGATTGCCGTCGGTTACGGCATTCACCCGGTTCACCTCGGCATCATCTTCCTCGCCAACATGCAGCTGGGTTATTTTACGCCACCGGTGGGGATGAACCTGTTCATCGCCAGCTATCGTTTTGAAAAACCCGTGATGACGCTTTACCTGGCGACCATTTCATTTTTTGTGGTGCTGCTGATTGCGGTATTGATCATTACCTACTGGCCCGCGCTTAGCCTGACTTTACCAGGCGGCTAGATCGCGGCTCACTTCTCTGCGTCAATGCGCGTTGCGGCGGTTCTCGGCACCATCTCACGAGAGTTAAGGTGACAGTGAACTTAATTGCCCGAGTGCACTAAGCTGGCTATACGCTCGGCGCCCGTTGTTACAAATGCATCACAAGTCCACGAAGACGAACCCGGCGCTCAAGCGTCCGTACCGAGATTTTTCTTTCGCCGTAAGTGGAGGCCAGACGATATGGTCAACGACCGTATCGATTACACACGGGTGAGACGCAGGCCGAGTATGGCGGCATGGAAATTATCAAACAATAACTAAACCTAATCTAAAACCGGCTGTCCTACGTAGGAATCACATACGTAACCAGCAGGTCTCATCATGAAAAAGCTAATCATTCTGCTTACCAGTATTGCAACCGTAGCCTGTGCCACGGGTTACAACCCGACCTATCGGTTTAACGAAATTCAGGTTGTCAATCTGTCTGGCTCAACCATTGAGGATGTCGGTGTTCGTGTGATCGACTCCGAAAAAGAGCTCAGTTGCGACGAGGTTGCGAAAAATGCCATTTGCGACGAACGTTTTGGTGTGCGCCGTTTCCCGCAGCAGGGGATTGAGTTGAGCTGGACTCACCCGGACGGTAGTCGCAAGTCCGAGGTGCTAACTCCCAAAATACCAGTCACACTCCAACCCGCGACTCCACTGCGCATTGTCATGGAAGTCAATGAAAACGGATCGGTGAATCCCTTTTTCGAGCAGGAAAGTCGAGGCCCAAGATAACCCCCGGTTGATTGCAACAACCATCTTTACTCGGCTGTATGTAGCGCGAGTATTGTCTGCGTTTGAAGTAGCAAACCTATCTCATCTGAAAGTGTAAATGGTTCCTGGGTCTGATTTTGCCAAAGGGGACGGTGAAACCTGCCAGGCAGACTGCAGGAGACGGCCGGGAGTTTCGACCACCCGAAATAGGCCAATTTTGGCCGACAGACTTTGTTACAATGGATTTTCGTAGAGTCAGGCTATCAAGCAGAATACAACCTCGCCTTTGCGTAATACGCCTCCAGGTTTGCTCGCTGAATCGATGCGGATCGCATGGAACCCATTTCATCGGCCCCGCGGCGGGGCCAAATCCCAGGAAAACAAACTATGACCATCGCCCAACATAAGGTTGTCACCACTCACTACAAGGTTGCCGATTCCAACAGCGACGAGTTGATCGATTCGTCCGAAAATGGCGAACCGATGACTTATTTACATGGTGCGCAAAATATTATCCCCGGACTCGAGCAAGCGCTCGAGGGAAAATCAGCGGGTGACGAGCTCGAAGTGACGATACCGCCGGCTGAAGCCTATGGAGAACGTAGCGAAGACCGTATCCAGCAGGTGCCGAGAGAGGCCTTCCAGGACATGGACAAGGTGGAGCCGGGTATGGCGGTTACCGCGCAGACCGAGCAGGGCCAGATCAATCTCGTGATTACCCAGGTCGAGGACGAACTGGTGACCGTCGACGCCAACCATCCGCTGGCGGGAAAATCGCTCAAATTCAATGTCACCGTAGAGGAGGTGCGCGACGCCAGCGATGAAGAAAAGGCGCACGGGCACGTGCACGGTCCCGGTGGGCACAATCACGATTAGCCTGCCCTTTTTGCCGATCTTCTCGGCAACTGGCCCCCAGGTTGAGCTACCGTGTTTAAACATGAGGTAGGAGGTGACGTTCGGTCATGAGCGTACGCCTGGCAAAAGGCAATACATTATCGGGTTACTTACCTTTCGAACATGTATTCTGTCTTTCGGGCAAGATCGAGGTTCAATGTTTAGAACCTGATGCTGTGATGGAGCTCTGTCCAGGAGATAAGGTGGGAATCCAGCCGTTGCGGCAGCATCGAATTACCAATTACACCGATGCAGAAAGCAAGTATCTGCTGGTGCAGCGTGGCACTTATGACTTTATCCATCGTGACCCATAACAGGCGCGTGCGGGCGGGTCGCTCCACTCGCTGCGCGCGCTTCTGATCCATGACGCGCATTCCAAACGAGATGAGTTTGTTTGTATCTATAGTCGTGGGTCATTTTTTTTAGTACATTCAATAGAATTATTTTCTGCAGTTGCCGGCAACTAAGGCAAAATCGTAGCCACGCTATAATGATAAATCGAAAATCAGCCACGATTAAAAAGGGGCGCCTCAACGATTTCATTGATCTGGACCGATATCCGATTCACGAACTTGATAGTATCCGCGGGCAGGCGCTGATTGCGCAAGCGCATGAAATGATGGATAGCGACACCCTTTGTTTACTTGAAGGGTTTCTGCGTGAGTCGGCAGTATCAGAGTTGTCTGCAGAAATTACGCAATTAGAATCCAGGGCGCATCGCATAGATCATCTCTGTACTATTTACGGTTGGATGAATAATGCGGGATTTCCACCCGATCACCCCCGTTCTCAGCTGCTTCGCCGAAACTGCGGCGTAATCTCCAATGAGCTCCTAAACCCGAAAGGACCCTGTAGAGAATTGTATGAATTTGATGAGCTAACCGAGTTTATTCGACGTATGTTGAGATATGAAACGCTCTATCGTACTGCCTGCCCAACCCTGTCAGTACAGATCAACATCATGGATGAAGCGGAGATATTTGGATGGCACTTCGATACTAACGACGGCGTCGTATCTTTTACCATTCAAAATGCAGATGAGGGTGGTGGTTTCGAATATGCCCCACTGATTCGTGCCGAAGATGATGAAAATTATCCGGGGGTTGCGAGAATACTCAATGGTGTAGATATGCCTCGTCAACCACAGATGTCTCCAGGTACACTGTCGCTTTTCCTTGGTCGGCGATCCCTGCATCGCTCGGCGCCAATCGCCAGGACAGATAAAAAACGGCAAAGCCTGCTCTTTAGCTACCACCATAACCCGGGCATGATATTTCCGGAAGAAACTTGTCGAAGACTCACCTCTGCTTCATCGGAGCCGTATCTCGGGGCGTTAACACCGGTTAATTGATC